>Ga0207414_1000093_pt1 | contig 43305 bp, 36 predicted proteins | sample PonA231FremontCA_2_FD_187269 | JGI IMG/M metagenome (GOLD analysis project Ga0207414, IMG submission 187269) | Marine sediment microbial community from Fremont, CA, USA - Pond A23 Sediment 1 (SPAdes) | ecosystem: Environmental > Aquatic > Marine > Unclassified | place: USA: Fremont, California...
ATAATAATCAGTATAATCTGAACGCTTTGATTTATTTAAATGAAGAAGGGGAACTTCAGGCAGGCCTAAAGACCGTAAAACAAAATTAAAATCTTGTCCTAGATTTTCATAAGTGCCATAAAAATCTATTTTAACATTCTCAATCCATCTAAGCTGAGGGTTGCAACTACTAAAACCAACACTGTTATACAATCCAATAGGCTGAACCCCTTTCTTTGTAATTGTTCCTATAAAATCGTGAAATGTAGTCCCTTCAGGTAAGTCTTTTTTAAAGTATTCATATAAAGAAATAGCACGATCATAAGGATTCCTGGAAAAACAGAACTTATAAGCTGTTTTATCAAAGTGTTCATGTACATAACCTTGATTCACTAACTGAGAATAGTCCATATGCGCAAAAGTAACAATTCCCCTCTGTGAAAACCGGTATTTTACCCTTGGAATCTTTTTTGCCTTTAAACATCCATGCTTCTTTAAAGTTTTATAAATGCTTGTTCCTGCATTTTTAGGTATCCAAATAAATACCGCATTTCTGTTTTTTCGGTTTTCCAGAAAATGAATAGCTTTTGCTACGTGTGAATAATTCAGCAACGTTTTACTAAAATCTTCTATTATCCTTACAAAACCCATACTTTACAACAAATCATTACTTTCAAACAAAATACAAAACTAAATTTAGTTTTGAACAAATAAAATAAATAACACTATAAATTTATCCTCATGTAAATAATCTGTCTTTTTTATTAGTTTTGTCAGATTCTTCAACACAACAACAATAAAACTAAAAACTGTTATATGTTTACATTTCTGGAGAATATAAGATATCAAATTAGAAAAAAGTACCATGAGTATTTCAGTGCTCATAAAGATGTAATTGTCATTTCTTATCCAAAATCGGGACGTACATGGTTAAGGATAATATTGGAAAAACTGAATATATTGCTTCAATATAATCATGATGAAACAGGATTAGGGGAAAAACTACCCCCTGACAGACTTTCAAGTGATAAAACACCCTTCGGAAATAACCGCATCATTCTTCTTGCAAGAGACCCCAGAGACACTGTAGTATCTGCTTATTACCAGGCAATTAAAAGGCAAAAAGTATATAATAAATCCATCTCTGAATTTATTAGAGATGATAAGTTAGGAATAAAAAAAATACTTAAATTTCATGAAATATGGAATGAAAACCAACATATACCAAAAGATTTTATGTTGCTGCGTTATGAAGACATGCAAAAGGACATCAAAGGCGAGATAAAAAGGGTGCTTGCGTTTCTTAATGTTTCAAAAATAAATGAGAAAAAGATTGAAAAAGCCATAGAATTTGGCAAGTTCGATAACATGCACAAAATGGAACAAAAAGGAATTTTCAAAACCAAATACAAAGGAATATTAGTCCCTAAAGATAAAAATGATAAAGAATCTTATAAAACCCGTAAAGGAAAAGTCGGAGGATTTTATGAATATCTCTCCAAAAAAGATTTAGAATATTGCAATTCAATGATGAAAAGCATGAAGAATCCCTTCTACAAAAATGATATTTAGGCACATTCAGAAGCAGAAGATAAATTTATGTGTTAACTGTTATCCCTTTTTTATCTTTTAAACATTTTTAAGCTCAAAAAATACTCAGTTAAAGTATTGTTCTCTCCCATATTTTCCTAATTTTGCTCCTAAAACAAGAGATGAAAGTATTGATAATTAGTGGCTTTGCAAGCAAAAGCAATTCCAATCGACCTTTAGCTGAAATGTTACTGGGATTAAAGCGCAATGGAGTTGATATTGATGTTCTTTTAGCCGGATATTCACATTACTATGATTTATTCCTTGATGCAGGAATGCAAGTTTTTGTGCACCATATTCCTAAAAAATTTAACCTCCCTTCTATCCGCTATATCAGAAAATTAGTCAAAACCAACAAGTATGATATTGTACATTTATACAACAATAAGGCTGCAAATAACGGAATACTTGCCACTATTGGCCTGCCTGTGAAGGTTGTTACTTACAGGGGTTATACGGGTAATGTCCTTTGGTATAAACCTACTTCATATATAAACCATCTCAATCCGAAAGTAGATAAGATTACCTGTGTCTCAAATGCAGTACGCGATCAAGTACGCAAACAATTCCTGTTTAACAAAAATAAAGCAATTACAGTTTATAAAGGGCACGACATAAACTGGTATAAAGATATTAAGCCAATACCTCGTAATAAAATCGGGGTGCCGGATGAGGCGTTTATGGTTATTCTGGTAGCCAATGCTCGTATCATGAAAGGTGTTAAATATTTTATTGAAGCATCCCATTATTTGGAAGGAGATAGCAATATTCATTTTGTAATGATTGGGAAAGGCATGAATTCTCCGGAATATATGGAGAAGATTGATAAGTCACCCTTAAAAGAGCAGTTCCATGTTTTCGGATTTCGTTCCGATTCATTAAATTTAGTAAGTAGCAGTGATGTTGCTGTATTAACATCTATAAAGGGCGAAGGTCTGTCAAGAACAACTATCGAAGCCATGAGTCTGTCTAAGCCTGTAATTGCCACTGATGTTGGAGGGAACTCAGAGCTTGTTATTAATAATGAAACAGGGCTTTTAATTCCCCGAAAATCGCCACGTGCATTAGCAGAGGCCATTCTTAAAATGAAAAATAATCCTGCATGGAGAGAGAAATTAGCTAAAACCGGATATAACCATATAAAGCAGAATTTCAGAACAGAAAATTCTGTTCAGCAAATGGAAAAAGTTTACGAAAACCTCGTATCATGAGGTTAAAATTTCTGCCATTGTCGTCAAATCTGTTTTGCAAGTCATTGTTATGCTATATATTTATAAATAAAAAATGATACAATCTTCGACTTCATCCAGTGTCATTTGTTTTTTTAATACAAACAAAGAATGGGGCGGTGGTGAAAAATGGCATTTTGATATGGCCCTTAACTTATATCAAAAAGGTTATAAAGCCATTATCTGTGCATATCCAGACAGTATTCTCTTTCAACGGGCAAAAGAAGCATCATTACCTGTATCTTGTTTTAAGGTAAGCAACTTTAGCTTTTTAAATCCATTTTTAAAATATAAAATCAAACGTTTCCTGACAAAAACTAAAACCACTCATATTGTCTTAAACCTTCCTTCCGACCTAAAAACAGCAGGTATTGCTGCTCATAAGGCAGGAATAAAAAATATAATATACAGAAGAGGGAGCGCTAAGGCGATAAAAAACAGTTTTTTTAACAGATATCTCTTTAAGCACATTATTAATCTAGTAATTACCAATTCAAAAGAAACAAAAAATACGGTTCTTCAAAATAATAAAGATCTCTTCCCTAAGGATAAAATCAAGGTAATTTACAACGGTATACAGGCAGAGGATTACAAAAACTCGATAAAACCCATAAATCCAAATAAAGTTGTAATCGGAACAGCAGGAAGACTCTCCAAAGAAAAGGGCCAAAGCAGGTTTCTTGATGTTTGTTTGTCTTTAAAAAAACGTAATCTTCCGGTTAAAGTAAAAATTGCTGGTACAGGACCAGAAGAAGAAGCGCTGAAAGAAAAGACAAAGAGACTAAACCTGGAAAATTATATAGACTTTGTAGGTTTTATTGAACCTTTCCGGAATTTCCTAAAAGACATTGATATTTTTGTTCTGCCTTCTTTCTATGAAGGATTTGGATACGTATTAATAGAAGCCATGGCAGCAAAAAAACCCGTAGTAAGCTTTGATATAGGAGCAGCAAGAGAGATTGTTTCCCACGGAGAAAACGGATATCTTATTCCTGACGGAAGGCTTGCAATAATGGCAAAAAAAATAGAAATATTAACAGAGAATCCGGAACTTATCAAACAATTTGGGAATAAAGGGAGTAAAATAGCTAAAGAAAAATTCAGCGACAAGAAAATGTACGAAGATTTTATCAAAACGATAGGTATTTAACGAAACACTCATCCACAATATGCAGACAAAAGATCGGGAATATAGCATTTCTGCCTGACGGAGGCAGGAGGAATCCATGAGTTCAAAATCATAAAATTCTGCTATTGATTAAATAATACTGAAGTTTCGAATTAAAAAAGTGGTTAGATAAATGGTTAATATATACCATTTTGATGGGGTGAAATAATATCGCGCCGAACAGCGCTTATGGTGGACGGGGATTCATTTTCCACCATAATTCCGCACCTATCAGTGTTTGTAGATATATAAAAAGACCGTAAGGTTTAAATTAAGGCAGTTAAATTTCAGAACTAGAAATTTTGCCACGATGGATTAGAAAATCATTATTAATTAGTGGTTCTAAAAAACATTCTCTTGATTTGCCCGCCGTCCTTTAGCCTTCCGGCAGCTACCAGAAGGATAAGTCACTGGCTATCAATCATTCAATTTTGAGCACATTGAAATGAAAATAGTTTTATTAAAGATTGAAAGTCGTTTCTTAGATCTGCTAATTAGCTACTCATCGGCGACAGGTCAAGGGGAAAAACACAGAATTAATGAATATATGGCTTAAAATCAATGATTTGCCAGGCGCAAAACTTCGTGATCAAACTTTAAACTTTTAATACTCTGATAACGTATACGTAAATATCCATTTATTCAAATAAAAAATACTATTATGATGCTTAAACAATTTGATTAACGGAGTAACTAAGGGAGGTTCAAAAAAATATATTTGATTAAAAAAGATAGAAGTTTTTTCCTAATTTTGAATCGTTTTAACGATAATGTTTTTTGCTTATGTCTGATAATAAAGAAGTTTTTTTTCATGTTGGGTTGGGAAAGGTTGCTTCTACCTATTTACAATATAAAGTATTCCCAAAATTCAGCAACATCTGTTATATACAGAGAACAAGATACTGGAAAGCTCCAGAGCTAATCAAAAAAAGCCCACATACAAAATTTCTTATTTCCAGGGAATTTGACAAATATCTTGAGCGGGAGGCAAAATTCATATCAAGTCATTTCCCCGATGCAAAACCAATTCTTATATTACGCAGACATGACAGTTGGATTGCTTCACAATACAGAAGATATGCGAAAAATGGCTATCCATTGTCTTTCACTGAATTCTTTGATCACAAAAATGATACAGGCAAGTGGGGAATGAAAGAACTTCGGTTTTATGATAAAATCAAAATTCTGGAAAAATATTTTTCAAATAAGCCACTTGTTTTATTCTATGATGACATGAAAGAAGATACAATGGGCTTCATCGATCGTTTGGCCAGTTATATGGGAGTAGAATATAATCCAAAAGATATTTCACTTGGCCGGAAACATATTTCCTATAACGAAAAACAAATGAAAGCATCAATGGCAGTTGGCAAACATATAAACATACAACCGCATATTCGTTTAAACAATAAAGTTCTGGACAAACTTCGACATTTTTATGTTGCCTCTATACGCTATATTACACTTTATACAGCACTTATTCTTCCCGACTCTTTGTTTACAAAAGAAGAACTCCTCCCCAAATCAATTTTACAAGAGATCCGGGAATATTATCAGGAGGATTGGGAAAAATGTCATGAGTATGCTCAGGAAAATAATCCATAAATAAATAAAAAAATACGTCCAAATTAAGCTGAAAAACATTCCGTAAATATTTTAAAGAAAACGAAGCGAAAGTTTATAACCTATTCATATTCATTCTTATCCATGATTAAAAAATTATGTGCAAACTATCATAAAAAAATTGCAACCACTTACAGGTTAATTTCTTTTCCCAAATCAGGAAGAACCTGGGTGAGATTCTTTCTTAATCATTATTATTTCAATAAATACCCTTTCTCAGTTACGGAAAGATTAAATAATGATTATTGCACGACCATTCCATTAATCAAGTATGGCCATTATGGTTATAAAGCAAATAAGACAACAGAACTACAAAAGGAAATACGTAAAAAAATTCGTAAAAAACTCTTTAAATACAACGTTATATTCCTAATCAGAGATCCGCGAGATATTTTTGTTTCATATTATTACCAATTAACAAAGAGAGGTGATCTCGCCAAACAGGTGGATTCAGAAATCAACTGGAATTCCGTCAAAATGGAAGAATTATTGTATCACGATATATATGGAATAAAAAGAATTATTGAATTTATGAACATATGGTATTCCGAATTACAAAAATTCAACGGGTCATATTATATCCTGCAATACGAAAAATTAAAACAATCCCCCAAAAATGAATTCCATAAATTATTAGCATTTATTGATAAAAACCCTGTGAATACTCAAGCCCTGGATAAAGCAATTAAGGATACAAGTTTTAAAAAAATGAAAGAAGCTGAGGAAAAACAGCTTCATGAAGTTAAACAACTTAACGGGTCATCGGAAGATTTAAATACTATGAAAGTCCGGAAAGGAGAAACAGGAGGTTTTGTAAATCATTTCAACCAAAAAGAATTAACATATATGGAAAATGCAATCAACGAATTGAACCATGAATTAAAAAGGCTAATTCAGAAGTAGAGGCAATTATTAAAACATCAAGCATGCTTTTTACATTTGTCTGACAATTAGCCCATTGTATGATTTTTAATTTCCGTTCTATCCGCTTTCCGGCCCGCAAAAATTCTTATAGATATTAGCCGACACCCCTGAAACTGACGACTTGGAGAATAACTATAAATTAATAGTTGCGTATTTCTAAACAAACCTACCTATTTTGATAAAAGCTTTTTCTTTATATATTTTCGGTATAAATATTTCATCTCGTGGATAAAATTTAGAAATTCATTCGTATAAATTTCATTCCTGTAGGCTTTTGGTAAAACATTCTTAATTTTATGACCTTGCAGGCGCACCCAGATTCTGGATTTTTTTTCTTCAACTGCATCTATTATCGAGCCAATGTCAAGCAGATGAATATTAGCATTTTTATACCAAAGTCGTTTGCTTATTACATTAGATGCTGCTCCTGCTGATGGTATAACTAATTCAACATTCTCATAGTTCTTTTCTATTTGTGGCCACCACGTATCTATACTATCATAAGCATGCCGGGATGGAACCTCTATATAGTAATCAATCTTTCCATACAGCTTCTCTGCTGATTCTTTTGTGGTTGAACCTATAAACATTTTTTTTCTTGGACGAATAAATTTTTCAAAAAACCTGAACATTTTATCTCCATAGAATACCGACATATAATGGAACATAAAATGATTTTCATAAATATCATGCACTAATAAATTGTTTTCTTCTAAATATTTTTGTAGATAATCATTTTGGGGATAAGGCGCAAAAATACCAGGAGTCATATTTTTTTCATATGGAAAATTAACAGACAATGCCATCAGATATTTGGGATCATTAATAAAAAAAGACTGTTGTAATTCCTTGACTAATCCTTCGCTTGTTTTATAGTTTCTGTGGTCTTTACCCATCATAGCAACCACTTCACCATCTCCAAACCTTGTAAAAAACAATTTTTCATTGTTTTCTAGTTTTTCCCAAAGGGTATAAAAGGTTTCAAAAGTTGATTTTGCTCTTACTTTTTTCATCGTTATTGGATATTTTATATAGTTCCTATAAAAAAATTATAAAGTCTTTTTTTCATTAATCTTTTTTTGAGTTAATATAGTTTCTCTTAAATATAGTTCTCGCTCATATCATTAATAAATTAAAATGTTTCAGATATTTTTTTATGACGTTCCTTTGGATAATTATTGAAAAAAACGAAAAAAACACTATAAAATACAACCCAGATTGTCAAGGCAAGCTGAGAACTAAATATTGTTGTCGTTTGAGAGACTAAAACAAAATACAGAAGCATGGAATTAAAGAGATAAAATTTGTACCCTTTTATATAAAAAAAAGGATAAAAAATAGCAACTAAAAACCACAAAAGCCCAATTATTCCAAATTCAATTAAATATTGAAGAAATTGGTTATGGGCCGGTATATAATATCTGCCTGTTTTTCCATTTTCAGCATAGTGATTATCATACACCAACATTAAAGATCTGGTACCATGACCTATTACAGGACTTCGTTTGAAAATTTTTATTCCTTCTTTAAAAGAATATATTCGGGAAGTTAAAGTCCCAACAGGTTTTTTCTTCTTCTGATAATAATAAATCTCCCGTGCAGTCTTATATAGCCTGTCGGTAAAATCAAAATTTATGTACTTATAATTAATAATTCCATTCTCTATCGCTTTTATATCTGACTCATCAAGCTGGCTGACTCCGACAGAATCTTTGTGGAGTCCTTTTGATGTTAAATATTTTTTTAAAACATTTCCTACTTTTCTTCCATTTTGTGTCTTTTCATCATAACCGCACTCACTTCTTTCTTTCCATTCTTCTCTCATCTCCTTTCCACAAACAAAAAGATAAAGATAATGGCCGTTTATTACACGAATGGAATTTGTATCATGGAAATATTCATTTCCGTCAGGTGTTTTTTCAGGCAATTCCATCTCATTAATATCAGGCAAATTCCAGAAATCATTATATATTTCATAAAACTTAATGCCGAAAAAAACAACAATTGAAAGTAAGAAAACAAGAGAAACAGAGCGAATATAAATGTTTTTTTTATGATACAAAATATATAGTATATAAATAGCGGAAATAAAAACAAACACTAAAATTCCGGTTAAATTTTTTGTGTAAAACAAGAAAATAACCAACCAAAATAAAACAATGAAATAACCTGTTAATTGAATTCTATTTAAATGATAATATTGGGTTTTAATAAAATAAAAGAGGAAGAAAATGGCCAGGGCAATAGTCAGGACAAACCGGTGTATTGAATAATACAAACCTAAATCCCTGAACGTATCAACTTCTCCAAAAGGCAAACCAATACTTGCTAAATAACTGATAATTGTATGAATAAAAACGCCTAAAATAAAAACACGAAGAAGCAAATAGAATCTGGAATTTGACAACTTTGGATAGGAGCCGATAACTATCGGAAGGCCCAACCAGGGCAATAAGACTCTTAATTGTTTTAACCCCTCATTAAATTCAATAGTATAAAATGAACCTAAAAGAAAAAGAAAGAAAAAAGAAGACAAGATAAGCAACGGATAATTATGCCTTAATCTTTGTATTTTAAGACGAAAACCTCCATTTAGAATAAATAACACAATCATTATTATCACCCATATTCTCAAAAAGTAACGAGAAAATGAAAAAGTGAAAACAATACAAAGAAGCAAAATATAATAGATTGTTTGCTCATGTTTATGAAAAGCGCTGATTATTCGCCTAAAAAAATTCATTTAAATTAAATTCCCTGATGTTAAAAGTAATTATTCCTGATAAAACTTTCCTTCTGTCAATTATTACGATTAGATAACACCTAAAGATATACCTTCGTTCGTTTTTTCAAAGCATAATTAATGCATTTTTCCCAGTCCTGATTGTAATAATCATTCACTTTTTCCAAAACATCTTTAGGGATAAGAGGTTTATTATCCATAAGTGCATCAGGGATAAGTAAGGCAAGAAAAGCTGCAGAATGCAAAAGTAATCCACTGAATTTTTTATAGGCAAATCGCCTGAATCCGGGCCTTACCCTTTGTTTATTAAACACATAATGGCGGTTAAATTTTCTTACAACCTTTAATTGCTTTTCAGAATAAGAAGTCTTAACATTAGATATATTTATATCATCTTTATTATAAGATACACCCAGAGCCGCTGCAAGTTGATCAATTACTTCATAAGGGGCATTTTTAAGTTCTTCCTGAAAAAAAACAATGGGTTCATCATTATAAATTTCCTCTAATTTCTTTATTTTACTATAAAAAGACAGATTTTCATGCTTAAATATTCCGTTATTATTCTCAAAATCGAAAAAATGGTCAAACTCTCCACTTCCGTGCTTTCGAATATAATATTTGTATTTTGAACCTAACCAGGAACTGTGTCTGCGCAGAAATATTATGGGTGTTGTATCCGGATATTTGGATGCTACATCTTTAATTTGTTTGATATCCGGGGCAAAATCAAATTTCATCTCTACCGATAAGAGCACCCTTTGTGCTTGGGTTTGGGAAATAATGGTATCCCGATGTTTAAAATCATGTTTCTTTATATAATGCAAACCCTGTAATGCCGGAAATACTCTCTTCTGAAGAAAAGTAGATGCCGTTTTAGGTAATCCGACGTGAAAATAAATTTTTGGCTGACCCTGGTGGCTTGACATAAATAGCTGATTTTAAAAATAATACCATTATAATTAAGTAAACATGAACCTGATGGCTTAGAAAAAGCAACATTCAGAAATCATAAGTTTTACTTTCGGGTGCAAAAATAAAATTTTAATTATAAATTATTTGCAAAACAAATATAAAGATGATTATATTTTAAGGCCAAGCCATTACACCGGATAACCAAAAAATTAGCAGTAATCGATATTCCCTATGGTAAATTAAATCCTCCCTTGTATGTCATCCCAAAGATTCTGCATCTTATGACTGAGATTTGTATCAAATTCGGGAACCGTGACACCATTAGTTAATGCATTAATAAAAGCCGGATTATACTCGAAACCAGCAAGCAATGGAATATTCTTCTCTTCCAAAAAATCCTTTATTTCCTTGTTAACTTTTGGATTTAAATCTGATTTATTGATGATCACCCCTAAAGGAATAGAAAAGTTACGAACCAATTCGTAAGCTCTTTTTAAGTCACGCAAACCACTTATGGAAGCCTCTGTTACAACTACAACAAAATCCGAGCCGGTTACGGAAGCGGTTACCGGGCAACCAATCCCCGGAGTACCATCAATCAATAAATAATCCTTTTGCTCTTCGCTAGCAAGGTTTTTGGCCAGATCTTTAACTTTTGTAACCAATTTTCCAGAATTGTCAGCACCAATGGCAAGTTGAGCATGTACAAGCGTATTGTCCATCCGTGTTTTAGATATATACGTTTCACCAGAAAGGGCTTCTTCCATTTTTATTGCTTGCGAAGGGCAAACATGATAACAATAACCACACCCTTCGCAATCCAGTTCATTAACAAAAAACCGGCCTCCAACATAATTTATCGCGCCAAAAGCACAGACTTGCCTGCACTTATTGCATTTTATACAATTATTCTGATCAATGACAGCAGTATGCCCACTATAAAATTTCGCAGGGTTTGCAAAATCCGGTTTTAATAATAAATGCATGTCTGCTGCATCCACATCACAATCTGCAACAACAGTCTTTTCCTTGTTCAAATAAGCTAAAGCAGCAGTAATACTCGTTTTTCCTGTTCCTCCTTTTCCTGAAATAACTACAATTTCCTTCATAGCACTAATCTAAAAAATATTCCTGTTGGTTTGGTTCTCTATATTCGCAATAATGTTTTTCAATGCCTTATAAACCGATTCCAAATGAAAAATTGAGTCGCCACGTGAATACAAAGTGGCAATTTCTCTTGAGTCCGGTATTCTTCCTAAAAGGGGAACCAGGTGTTCTGAACAATATTCGCCGATAAGGTCTTCGCCTAATCCATCACGATTGATAACTACACCAAATGACTTACCGAGTTTTTGCATTGTTTCCACAGATAACTTCAGGTCATGCAATCCAAAAGGGGTCGGCTCACTGACGAGGATAACAAAATCGGCTCCTTTAACAGATTCTATCATTGGACAGGATGTCCCTGGAGGCGAATCATAAATAAAAACGGAGTCGTTTCTAAATGTTTTATCAGAATACTCAATGGCCTGAAAAATAAGGGGAACAGCTTGTTGTTCCCCTATATTTAAAGTAGACTCAACAAATTTTAAATTATCGTGTGCAATTTCCACCAATTCTCCCATTTCATAGTCTTTCATACTCATGGCATTCTCAGGACAAAGGCCTACACAGGCATTACAAGAATGGCAAAGTTCAGGGAAAATCAACACATTTTCAGGCAAAGTAGCAATCGCATTAAAGTTACATACTTCCTTACATCGCCCGCAAAAAGTACACTTGTCAAAATTTATCTCTGGAATTTGCCGGTATTTTGTCTCTCTGTGAACAACAGATCCATGGATAAAAACACCGGAGTTTGGCTCTTCTACATCTAAATCAATTAAGACAACATCTTTTGAACCATCTATTTGCTGGCTTAACATCTGGGCGAGGTTTATAGACAATGTAGTTTTACCAGTTCCTCCCTTACCACTGGCTATTGCGATTTTCATTTTAATATCATTTTATTGTTCTATTGTTTCTTTGATGTTTCCAAAATCATAACCCTTCTAAAACTCAAAAAAGCAGCCTGATTCCTCTCTAAAACATGTTCTACTATTTTTATTTTAAACGTCCGTTAAATTTAATTTCTTTTGCAGCCATCTCTGCAGCTTTCATAAGTGGATATGCCGCTGGAGAACCGGTTAGTAGTGGCTGAGTTCCAATCTGGGAAATTAAAAGGGTGTGCACACTCGTTCTGCTCTGAATAATAAAACCAAGCAGATTGGTTAACTCACCTACAGAAACGCCACCAAGAGCTTCACCACCGATAATTATCCCCGATTCTCTGGCTACAATCAATTTAACAATCTGTTTGTGTGTTCCGGGCAATTTACCGGGGTGCTTATCCATTCCCTCAAAAGAACCGGTAACAACATCAAAATTTTCCTCCCGTGCTTCTTCTTCAGTTAAACCAGCGGTTCCAAAAGCATAATCCCCTATGGCTGTGCTGTAAATAGAAATGGTTCCGCTAAATGTCTTTATCGCCGACAACTTAAACAGGTTCATGCCGGCAATTCGACCTTCTGCACATGCTGTAGAAGCAAGCATAACGCCGTTTCTTTTACGCGTTACAAAATGTCGTTTTTCAGCGCAATCTCCGACAGCTACAATGGACTCATCCCGTGTGCGCATGTATTCGTCTACAGAAATAAAACCGTCCTCAGTAATCTTCAACCCTGAGTCTTTGGCCAATTGAACGTTGGGTTTATATCCCATTGAAAGGATTACTGCATCCGCTTCAAGTTTCTCACCACTTTCCAGTTCTACTGAAGCAACTTTTCCACCTTCGCCGTTAATTTTTTTGACTCCGGAATTTGTACGAACATCCACTCCCCGATCAGATAGAATATTCTCCGCTTTTTCCGCGAATTCTGTATCAAATGCAACATTCAGCACATGGGGTAAGATTTCTACAATCTTCACTTCTTTGCCTGCTTTATTCAATTCATCTGACAATTCCACACCAATAAACCCGCCGCCGATAACAACAACTTTATTCAATCCGTTTAGATTTTTAGAAATCATATCTAAAACTTCCTTGTTCTTAGGAATAGTGAAAACATTTTCCAGATCATGGCCTTCCATCCATGTCGGTACTTTTGGCGTAGAGCCTGTAGCCATTACCAATTTTTCATATTGTATTTGTTGGCCATCAGTCAATGTACAAACCTTATTTTGCCGGTCAACTTCTTTGACTTCGCAGATTTGATGGTCAATACCTAATCCGTCAAATTTTGCGCCGGCGGGCATAATGTTTTGATCCGAATTTTCAAGCGAACCGAAAATATATGGGATACCACAAGGCACCATAACTTTATCCTCTTTTCGCAGCACCATAAATTTCTTATCGGGATAATTATTTTTGCCGGAAATAGCGGTTGCTAAACCTGCCGCACTACTTCCAATGATTAATACATCTGTATTTTGCATGATATTATTTTTATTTAGATTTAATATTTGTAACTATCTAAATTTTTTTAATTGTAAGCCAATCGTGTATTTTCATCTTTTAACGTTGGTTGAATGAGCTCCTGCCACATATCGCTATTCCACGTTTTTAACTTTTTGTGCATCTGGTAATATTTTTCAGGTATAGGATGCGTACCAACCACCACTTTAATTTTGAATTTCTCTTCAATATATCTTTTGAAATATTCCACTCGCGGACAAGGAGGATAACCAACCACCATACCTGTTGCTAGATGAATCGTATCGGCGCCGTTTTTCACCAGTTCCTGCGGGACATATTCTATATTTCCTCCCGGACAACCGCCACAAGTTGTATAACCTACTACTTCTACCTCATCGTTCTTATAAATATCGAAAGCGCCTTCCCGCTCCCGTAAAGACTTAAAGCATTTTCCACCCCCACAACGATGATATCTGTCGCATATAATGATTCCTATGTTGTGTTTATTCATAATCTTAAGTTTTAAAGTGTTAATATAGAATTATCTATGATTGTTACTGACAACAATATCGCCTTTTTTCATTCCCAAAAAGCTCCCGATTACATCGCACTTAACCATTAACAAAAACCAAAGCCTTGGATCATCTTCATACATCAAGCCTTCATAATTCCCCTGCCCTTTTGCAATAATCAGGTCAGCGCTTCGGTATTCTTCTAAAAAAGCCTGTTCTGATTTTTCCAAAACTGTAGAAGGGGCATCATATCCATTATCTATGACTTTAGCGACTTTATGCATACCAACTTCCTCTGCTTCTTTCAGGGTGACATCATTAATTACTGGTGCACCCCGGGTAACAAAAGTTACGTTCGGATGATTTAATGTTTCAATAAACAGCTTATCAAAAACAATTTCACCGGCATTATCGCCGAGATAGAGTATTTTATTTGCTTTCTTTATCTTTTTTATCAATTCTTCTGAATGATCAATACCTAGCTTTGCTGCTTCCAGATGTGATATTGTTTGTTCAATATTAAAATTGTGACCCGGGCCATAGTCAATAATGTTTCCGGCAATAGAATATCTCAGGGATAAACCAGCCGGATCATCAGAGGCATCTATCTTTTCTCTTAGTCCTTCAACCAAAGACATGGCTTGCTTATTACTCTGTTGCTTTTGTTGTTTATATGGATCAGGTTCGTTAAGATAATTCCTTATCATTGCATGTATTTCCCGAGCAATAACAGGTGTAGGTTGTTCTGTGTCAATATCGGATAAAAATCCGAAAAACCTTTTTGCTAATGTATACTGTTCGCTCGTATCTGCAACATGCTGTTTCAAAAGCTTTTCAAAAGCCCTGGAAAAACAAAATAAACATTTAGGATCCATATAAATATTTTGCCGTTAAAATTGAACTTAATGGTCACACATATTTGCCTGTGTAACAAGATTTCCGGATAAAAAGTCCTGTACAATTGATTCAGAATCTTTGTCAGGCGCCCCTACAAAAACATTAACCCCCTGGCTATTAAAAATGTCAATTGCCCGTTGTCCCATACCACCAGCAATCACATCAGTAACACCCTTTTCTTTCAGCCAATTTGGAATAACACCTGGAGCATGAGGTGGAGGAGTTTCCCCGGTACGATTAATAATGTTGGACTCTTCCACATCAAAAACGTGAAATTCCTGACAATGGCCGAAATGTTTACATAAGATTCCGTCTATTACTGGTACTGCTATTTTTTTCATTTTGATAGTATTTTATTGTTAAATTGTTTCATTTGAATATCTTTTTTTGAACCACATAACCTGTCCCGCCTCTACGGGAAGGCATTTAAGTTCATATAAGTTTGGATTTGTTTAGAATACCGATTTTTTTTATTTCCTTATTTGAATAAATTGCATTTACTGTGCTTATTTTTGAACGATTTGTAAAACTAAACTTAAGGGGATTATTTCTTTTGATAAATAAATCCGCGATTATCCCTTCAGGCAGGCAGGCGTGTTCTATTCATGTCCTTTTGTCTACAATTTGTGGATGAGTGTTTCATTACTTTATTGCTGCTAATCTTTTCTTACCATCAAATTGTTACACTCAGGGCAATGCCTTTCCCGGCATGGATTCCCGGGCTCATGAACCATTTCATGGTTACATTCAGGACAAATACATGTAGCGGGCGATTCGCCAGCATGTCCTTTTCGCCATCCCTTGCCTTTACGCCATTGCCTGACTGATTCGTTCAAGTGTTCAACGTGATCCGATTTACAAGAAGTACAGAGAGCCTCCTGGCCTTGTGGTACATGAAAAACATTGTTACACTCCCAACAGCGATACCATTGTTTATCAAATTCGACATCGCCTCCTTCGATAATAATAGGCTTTCCCTCAACAAAGGCGCTTGCCAGTTTTTTACGTACTTTTTCGTAAATTCTTGTAAAAGTCGGTCTGGAAACCTCCATTTTCTCCGAAGCCTGCAAATGTGAAAAACCTTCATAATCAGCCAATCGGAGTGCCTCGTACTCTTCATACTGAACAGAAATAGATTCGCTCATGGAAAGAGGCACTCCAATAGGTTTAAAACCTTTCAAAACAGGCGGTTTTCCTAATCTTCTAAATCTTTTTGGTCTTGGTGACACGAATTAAGTTTTTACATTTTAATGCAAAGTTAACTATTCCTTATCAAGTTCATTCATTCTTTGCTCAACTTCGTTTAAAGTACGCTTCAGTCTTTCCGCCTGTTTGCTCAGATAATTTCGTTCTTCTTCTTTCGTAGGGGCAAGAGCTTCTTCGTGTGGAGCTGCATTACGCATATTCCATCTTCTTCCCATACCTCTTCCGGGGCCTCTCCCCATTCCGGCATTTCGGCCACCACGAAAACCTCTGGCCATACCTAATCCTGGTCTGTCTTCCATATAACCGGGTACATCGTTTCCTACACAATAACCCATTGCTCTGCCGGTCATAGGATCTTGTCCCATTGGACCTTTTTTGTCTCCTCTTGGCATAATTTACCTCCTATTTTATATTTTGTTGGTACAAATATAATGAACATATGTTCAAAACGCAAAAATTATTGTTATTATTTTATTGAAAATGTAGTTTATAAATCAGGAAAAGCACATTAGGCCCCCGCCTGCCGAAAAACAACTTCCATTTAAACAAGTTTTATTTACGTAACATCAGGAAAAATAATTGGGCAAGACAGGAATTTATTTAAATTTGAATAAATCATAAAGGTTTCAATCTTAAGATTATGAATAAATAATACATCAAATGATACACTTCATTAGTTCATTAATAAAAGATTTTATCAATCTCATCTACCCAAAATTATGTCTCACATGCGGAAACGATTTAAGTAGCAGGGAAGAATTGATGTGTGCAAAATGTGAGTATGATCTTCCCAAAACAAAATTTCACAAAGAAAGGGATAATCCTGTTGAGCAAATATTCTGGGGAAGAACACAAATTGAACATGCAACAGCTTTTTTCTTCTACATGAAAGGAAGCCGGTATCAAAAGTTGATTCACGATTTAAAGTATCGCGGACAAAAACACATTGGCAAAAAAATGGGCAAAAAAATGGCCATGGAACTCACTGACTCCTACTTCAATGAAGTGGATGCCATTGTTCCTGTTCCGCTTCACCCGAAGAAACAAAGAAAAAGAGGTTACAATCAAAGCGAGTGGATTGCAAGGGGAATCTCAGAGGTTTTCGATACTCCGGTAATAAACAATTCACTTTACAGGAAACTGAATAACAAAAGTCAAACAAAAAAGTCCCGCTTTGACCGTTGGCAAAATGTAAAAGATGTTTTTGCCGTAAAAAATGAAAATGATTTTACAAATAAACATGTGTTGCTCGTTGACGATGTTATTACTACCGGTGCAACTTTAGAAGCATGTATTAATCAGTTACTGGGCTGTAAAAACTGCAGGGTGAGTTTAATCTGTTTAGGTTACTCAAAGGATTAAGCTGGCGCTTCTTTTTACTCCTTTCGACGTGATGATTGTGTTGACTGAGTAAACTAAGTTAATTGAGTAAACTGAGTTAATTAAGTGGGCAACTTCAGAAGTAGTGGCAAAGATTAAAATGAGCATCAATTAGCTAATGAGAAAGCATTTGGCGGTGGCAGAAGGCAACACCTTACTGGTGCGTCCACTTGGACCGGAAAATTTCGCTTCGCTAAGTTGTAATTCTGCCTCCTGTCCTCCTTATTGAACTGCTAACCAGCCAATTCTGAAGACAGTAGGTTTTTTTCAATTTTTCTCTTCATTTCTGAAAAGGCCTAGTAGCCATCAGTCGGCACCTGTACTGCATCCTGCTCATCAGGGCATTCATCAAGCAATTGTTGCATGGATTTATGTAAAACCGGATGCTTAAAATTGGGAACGATTTCCACAAGCGGTTTAAGAGTGAATCTTCGTTTATGTAGCAAAGGATGAGGGATCTTCAAATCTTCTTCGTTCATAATTAAATCATCATAAAAAAGAATATCTATGTCAATTGTTCTTCCGCTATATGTTTCTGAAAAATTCCGAACTCTTCCAAATTGTGTTTCAATATTCTGAATAGATCGTAAGACCACATCCGGAGAATATGTAGTGTTTATAACAAGTACTTTATTGAGAAATTTATTATTATGCTCAAACCCCCAGGGTGCTGATTCATACACTGATGAGGAGTTAACAATTCCTCCAATATTTCGCTGAACCTGAACCTCTGCATCAGCAATTATTTTGAATCGATCTCCCAGATTACTCCCGAACAATAAAAAAACTTTACTCATATTTCATTGACTTTTAGCGGTATTATTCAGAACACAGATAAAAAATTTGAGTGGTTGTAATTTATATCAAAATTAAGAAACCAATTATACGATAATAATTATTTCTTTTTTTAATTGGAACATTATACATTTGTATACAACGTTCAGGAATTTCTAAATCTATAATAATAACAAAAAACAATTAATTATGAAAAGCTTTCTGAAATACACACTAGCAACAATTGTAGGTGTAATTATCACAGGCGCAATTTTTTTCCTTATCTTATTTGCGTCAATCGGGTCAATGATTTCAAAGCAAGACAAAACAGTGGAAATCAAACCAAACACAGTCCTTAAAATTGAATTAAATCAGGTTATTACTGACCGAAGTCCTCAAAATCCATTTGGGAATTTCGATTTCACTTCATTTAAACCGCAAAAAAGCCTTGGTTTGAATGATATACTGGCGAATATTCAAAAAGCCAAAAAGGATGACAACATCAAAGGAATTTATATGGACATTTCTTCTATCCCCGCAGGGATGGCAACTATAGAAGAAATTAGGGAAGCGCTTCTTGATTTTAAAGAAAGCGAAAAGTTTATTTTATGCTACAGTGATAATTATTCTCAAACAGCATATTATCTGAGTTCTGTAGCAGACAAAATTTATATGAATCCAGCAGGAGGTCTATACATGTCAGGACTCCAATCACAGGTTATGTTTTTCAAAGAGGCGCTTGATAAATTAGGTGTTGAGCCACAAATCGTTCGCTACGGAAAATTTAAAAGCGCAATTGAACCATTCACCAAGAACGAAATGAGCCCTGAAAACGAGGAACAAATCAATACATACATGAATTCTCTGTGGGATCATATGGCGAAAGGTATTTCAGAATCCAGAGAAATTGATGTGGAAACTCTGAATGAATTAACAAACAATTTGAATCACAGAAAACCGGAAGAGGCTGTGAAACATGGACTCATTGATTCTTTAAAATATAAAGATGAAATCATTAAAGAATTAAAAGAAAAGTCAGAAATCGATAAAGAAGATGTCCGGTTCGTTTCACTGCCAAAATATACAAAAGTCCCAAAAATTAAAGATTATACAGGCTTAGCCAAAGATAAAATTGCAGTTGTCTATGCAATGGGTTCTGTAATTATGGGAGAAGGAGAAGAAGGCACAATTGGTTCAGACAGAATTTCAAGAGCAATACGTGAAGCACGCAGGGATTCTTCAGTAAAAGGTATTGTCCTCAGAGTAAATTCAGGTGGAGGTAGTGCTTTGGCTTCTGAGGTCATCTGGAGAGAAGCTAAATTAGCAGCAAAAGAGAAACCTTTCATTGCATCACTTGGTGATGTTGCAGCATCCGGGGGATACTATATCGTTGCACCTGCAGATACCATCATGGCTAGTCCAAATACAATAACAGGTTCAATTGGGGTGTTTGGATTATTCTTCAACAGCAAAGAACTTCTCAATGAAAAACTGGGCATCCATGTAGATGTTGCAAAAACACATGAATTTGCTGATCTTGGCTCACCTTTCAGATCAATGAAAAATGAAGAGCGACAGATAATTAAAGATGAAATTGTTCAAACTTACGAAACCTTCGTAAATCATGTGGCGGAAGGCAGAGATATGACTCCCGAAAAAGTTGATGAAATTGGACAAGGCAGAGTATGGAGCGGAGCAGACGCAAAACGAATCGGGCTAATCGACCTCTACGGAGGGCTTGAGGAAGCTGTTGCATTAGCAGCAGAAAAAGCAGATATAGAAAAATACAGAACAATCGGATTGCCTGAACTAAAAGATCCGTTTGAACAGTTTATGAAAGAATTTACAGGAAATGTAAAAGCTTCTGTTTTAAAAAATGAAATGGGCGACAGCTATAAATATTACCGGGAATTTGAAAACGTGAAAGAAATGCAGGGTATTCAGGCACGAATTCCATACAAAATAGATATCTATTAACATCTCCTTTTTTACTGAAGAAGCACCGGTTACATAAGTTTCCGGTGCTTTTTTTATTATTTCTCTGAGGTTTTATTTACATTTCAACTTATCTTTAACGAATAAAGCATTTGTGTGAATACAGGCCATAAAACAGCAAACCATGAAAAAATCTTATCTTTTCGCCGGGTTAACTATTCTCTTCTGGGCAACTATCCCCTCGGCATTTAAAATTGCTCTCAGCCATGTTTCCTTTGTTGAGCTACTGTTTTATTCAATTGTAACCACATTAATCATTCTCTTCGCAATATTACTAATGCAGGGAAGAGTTTCTGAACTATTTACCTATTCCCGCAGACAATATATAAGCTCGATCATCCTGGGTTTTTTAAATCCGTTTCTTTACTATCTCATTCTTCTTAAAGCCTATTCCTTGCTTCCTGCACAAGTAGCTCAGCCGTTAAACTTTACATGGCCGATTGTTCTTGTTTTCATGTCAATATTAATCTTAAAACAAAAAATCAGGCCGGTTAATTTTATTGCACTTTTTATAAGCTTTATTGGTGTTTACCTGATTTCTTCCGAAGGGGATCCGTTTAACCTTAAATTTGCCGAGCCGCTTGGGGTATTCCTTGCAGTGGGCAGCTCAATAATCTGGTCTTTATTTTGGCTGCTAAATGTTAAGGACAAAAGAGATGAAGTGGCCAAGCTATTTCTTAATTTCCTGTTTGCCCTAGTTTTTATTATCCCAGTTCATCTTACTTTAGTCGAAACCTCCGTACCTTCGTTAAATGGAATATTGGCATGCGCTTATGTTGGTGCTTTTGAAATGGGAATCACCTTTGTATTATGGCTAAAGGCACTGAAACATGCCCCCACAACAGCAAACGTGAGCAATCTAATATACCTGACTCCATTTTTTGCCTTAATATTTATTAATTTTGTCCTGGGTGAAACCATTTTATTTACTACAGTAATTGGACTGATTTTCATTATCTCCGGCATTATAACACAAGAAATTTTTAATCAGAAAAGAAAAAAGTATGACTCGCGCTAAACAAATTATCATAGTAACAATGTTAGCACTCTTCGCATTTCTTATTTCCTGTGAAGAAGAAAAAGTTGAATCACCGGAAAAAGACGCTGCAGAAAGTTTTTATGAATTAATGCAAAACTGGTATTTGTGGTATGATGAAATGCCGGAAATTGACCTTTCAGATTACAGCAGTCCTCAAACTGTTCTGGAAGACGTGCGCTACAAAAATGATTATTGGAGTTATATCACAACTGTAGAAGAAATCGAGCAATATTACGAGGAAGGAAGTTTTACAGGTTATGGTTTCGGTTATAATAATGATGCAGAGGGAAATGTAAGAATAACTTTCACATACGAAAAATCACCTCTCAGGGAACAAGGAATTAAAAGGAGCTGGACAATAGATGAAGTTGATGGAGAAAAAATTACATCAAAAGATCAATTAAGTGAATTATTAGGAAATCCGGAGGTTGGAGAAAGCAATACGTTTTTAGTTCACTCCCCTTCTGGTGACACAGTTGAACAAACTTTTAGTGTGGAAGAAATAAAGAAAAACACCATTCTTCATAGCAGCATCATTGAACAAAACTCTGATAAAATTGGGTATATGGTGCTAAACAGTTTCATTGAAAACACCTCGGGCGAGTTATACGAAGTTTTCCAGAATTTTTCACAGCAAAACATTGATGAAATAATCATTGACTTGAGATATAACGGCGGCGGGATGCTTAGCAGAGCGAATGAATTAGCCGATTACGTCATAGAAGACAATCACATAGATGAAATTTTTGCACAAATCCTGCATAATGACAAAAAAGAAAACCAAAATAATTACCATTATTTTAAACAGGATTCATTGTCCCTGAACTGGTCGCTTCCAAAGATTTATTTTATCACCACAGGATCAACAGCTTCGGCAAGCGAAGCACTGATTAATGGCCTGGAACCTTACAAAGAAGTATTCACAATCGGGAAGCAAACATACGGGAAACCAGTTGGCATGTATAGGTTTTATGACAATAAAGAATACTACGCGTTTGTACCGGTCTGTTTCAGAATTGCCAATGCAAATGAAGTTACTGACTACTACGAAGGATTAACCGTAGATGTGGAAGAAAGAGATGACCTTACTAAAGAATTTGGCAACCCGGAAGAAGCAAGCTTAAAACAAGCCCTGCATCATATAGAAACGGGATCGTTTATACAGAATAAAAGTGTTTCAGCCTCCTCTGCTCCGGTGCTTGGTTCTTCCCACCGTAAAGAAATGATAAAGCTCAATAAAAACCCTCAGAAATAATGATAATATTAGGTATAGATCCGGGCACCACAATTATGGGCTATGGGTTGATAAAAAAAGAAAAAAAAGAGCCGGAGTTAATTACCATGGGGGTTATTGAGCTCAGTAAAATCAAGGATCATTATCGGAGACTGGAGCAAATATTCAGCCGGGTGAGCCAAATCATAGAAAGTTATGAGCCTGCTGAAATTGCATTAGAGGCTCCATTCTATGGAAAAAATGTACAATCCATGTTGAAACTGGGCCGTGCTCAGGGGGTTGCCATGGCGGCCGGGCTAAGGCATTCGCTTCCTATTTTCGAATATGCCCCGCGGAAAATTAAACAAGCCATCACCGGAAATGGTAATGCTTCAAAAGAACAGGTAGCCTACCTGCTTCAACAGATGTTTCAAATTGAACAGATGCCTGAAAAAATGGACGCTTCAGATGGTCTGGCAGCAGCCGTTTGTCACTTCTACAACAACAAAATCACGGGTTCGGGGCAAAAATACACAAGCTGGAAAGAGTTTATCAATAAAAATCCGGACAGGAAGAAGTAGAGGTATATTTCAGAGTGACCATCAATTTTTCTAAAAATCGGCAGTTGCAATGGCAGAAGGCAGCCAGCAGGGGAAGGAAATTCGGCGTATATAAGATCTGTCAGCGTTTGGAATGAAGAAAACAGGAAGCAGGCAGGCAACAAGCAATCGTCAGAGACTAAAATCAGTTTCTTACATGGATATAAAAAAAAGCCTTTGTATTTAGCAACTTCACGCTATCGTAATTTCGTGCCTTCGCGTCTTCGCCCTTTCGCACCTTCGCAATTTCATCTTCCTCCTTCGCTAAGCGGAATTTGTAATTCCGCTTCCTCGACTGCTATCTTATTCCTGCACTACCTTCAGCAACCGAAACAGAATATTCCCCGGGAATGAGCGTTTTTCCTGATGCACATTCACATAAAAATAGGCCCCGGCGCCAAAGCCTTTGCAAAATTTTTCTTTATCCGGTACAGAGATATTCTCAAAATTCAGCGTTAATGTTTGGCCGGCATGCTTTTTAATATAATGATCGATAAGGTAATACATTGCATGCTGTTGAATACCTTCCTGGGTTATTGCTGAAAAAATCAGGTTGCTTTTCCGATTGGATTTTAAAAACAAACAAGCAGCACAAAGCTCATTGTATGAATTATATGCTACATATATTTCGCCAATGCCATGTCTGTAAACAAATGCTATAATCCGCCTGAGATTGATTAAGTCATCTTTCTTAATCTGGTAAGAAATAAGCACATGCTTTTTGGTAATTAAATTTAAAAAGTCATTCGGCTTCACATTTTTAATGACGGATATTTTGTGTTTTCCTGCCTTTTCTAAAGCAACATTTATATCGGGATGATATTTATTCCTGAGATTTTCATAAGTTTCTATCAGATCGCATTCATAAACGACTTTTGGTTTTTGATTAAAAAGGGACGCTTTGACTTTATTGTACTTGTTTAAGTTTATACTGAAAACACTGTAAAGAGTGGAAAGTTTTTCAAGAAACGCATTAACAATCTCTTCCTTCAGTATTTCGGTAGAAAAAACGCCTAGCCTGGGAGAAAAAATACTGTTACAGGAATAACGAAAAGGACCTGTTTTTCTGTACAGGACAGGCATAACGGCACTATAATCATCTTTTATAATGGCATCCCAATCCTCACAAATAATATTAAGATACCATGAAAATGCATATATGCAGCCATTATAAGCATTATTAATACAATTATCCCATTTGACAAAATTAATTTCCTCGTTTTTCAGGTATTGAATATCCAAATATTCCTCCTTTTCTTATAAACCTTCTTCATCAGCAAAACTGTAGTATTCACCTTGTCCAATAATTACATGATCCAGCATTTGCATCTCCATAATTTGAGCTGCCTGTTTCATTTTATTGGTCACAGCCTGGTCCGACTTGCTTGGTTGCAAATTGCCGGAAGGATGATTATGACAAAGGATTAAAGTAGAAGCGGTCTTCTCGAGGGCCCATTTCAGTACTTTTTTAACATCAACAACCGTTCCGGAGGTACCGCCTTCGCTTATTCGTTTTTCATCGATTATTTTATTCGCACGGTTCATATACACTACCCAAAATTCTTCATATGATAAATCCTGCATAAAAGGGTGAAAACGCTCAAAAATATCTCTGCTAGATTTGATTTGAACTTTATTCTTAATATCAGAAATTTTACGTCTTCTTCCTAATTCTAAAGCAGCTGCAATAGTAACGGCTTTAGCTTCTCCAATGCCATTATATTGTTGAAACTCACTTAATGTTCGTCTTCCCAGTTCATTCAAATTATAACTAACGTCTCTTAAAATTTTTGTAGATAACTCAACGGCGCTCTCTTTTCTTGAACCGGACCCAAGGAGTAAAGCTATTATTTCGGCATCGGAAAGCGCCTGTACCCCTTTTTTCAATAATTTCTCCCTGGGTCTGTCTTCCCGGGCTAAATCCTTAATCTTTAATTTTTGTGAATTTTCCATCTTAATGTTGTTTGTTCCAATTTTTACTTAAATTTATAAAATATAGTTTGATTAATGACACACGTAAACAAAAAAGTCAATTATTCAGGATAAAACCATGTGCGTGTTGGGATCATTTTTTTAAATTCATAAGGAAATGTTTATTTTTAACAGGCAAAACATAATAATTCAACTTTTTATAACTCAGCGATATCCATATGAGCTAATAACTAAAAAATGCTATTCAAATGAAAAGGATCATTGTTCCTATAGATTTCTCAAATGAAGCCATGGAAGGTCTAAACCTTGCAATCACTTTAGCAAAAACCATTCCTGCTGTTATTGAAATGGTGTATGTTCAGAAGAACAAAAATGAGTTCTACCACATTACCCAGGAAAAAGAACAAGAACTGGCAGAAAAAAAATTCAGGAAAATTCAGGAAAAGTACAAACCTAAACTCCCGGAAAACGCGGAACTTAAATACATCATAAAAAAAGGAAAAGTATACAGAGAAGTAGTAAATCAGGCACATTCTTTCAATGACTCTTTTATTGTTTCATCTACGCATGGAGCGTCTGGTTTTGAAAAGTTTTTCCTGGGAAGCAACACGTTTAAAATTATAACAGCAACCACAAGGCCCGTATTCACCATTCGTGACACTATTTCGCCAAAGAAGATCAGCAATATCATTCTTCCGTTAGATTCTTCACACGACACCCGGCAAAAGGTTCCTTTCACTGCGGAATTAGCAGGTTACTGCAATGCAAAAATTCATGTTTTGAGTGTCTGTCATACATTAAGCAAGGAATTCGAGAAAAAACTCAATGGCTACTCCAAACAAACCTGTGAATATCTTGATAAACAAAATATTCCTTACGAAACGGATTTTCGTTCGGGTAAGAACATCACAGACTTAACACTGGAATATGCACAGGAAGTTGGGGCAGACCTGATTTCCATCATGACGGAACAATCTGTAGCCTTTTCAGGATTAGTAATCGGGGGAAATGCGCAGGAAATACTAAACAGATCGGATTTCCCGGTTTTGAGCAACACCCCGAAGGAACTTTCTATAAAAGGAGATTTCCGAACACAGGGGTATTAAGCCAGACATTTCAGGTAGATTTAGAGAATTAGTGGCAGTTGAAGTGGCAGTTGCAGATAGCAGGGGGAACACTGAAGGGAATACGAAAAGGCGAAGGGAAGTTAATAATAGTTTCAAGTTTCAGGTTTCAGGTTGGAAGACGATAAGGATAATGGTAAAACAGGTAAGAAACCGATTATGCATAAAACGGGGATGCAAAAAAAGAAGGGAATCCTCTCCAAAAGCCAAAGGCTAATGGCCAATTGCAAAAAATAATTCTGCCTGCCCTTTTTTGAGTACACGTGCTCTTTTACCTGTTTAAAACCTCTTATCATTACCTGAAATAAGATAACTAAGACCGATTTCAGCATAGAGAAAATCGGTTTCAACAATATGGACAGATCCTGGAAAATCCCCTTTAATATCTATTGTATTTATGGTTGTACTTAAATCATAATTATTCCATCCAATACAAATTAAAAGGGATAATCTCTCCTTTAAAAAATATTCTCCCTGAACTGATACACCCCAGGCAATTGACCTGGTTTTCTCTGAACTATAATTTTTTGAAGTAACTTCGTCATTGGAATAATCTGTAAAATATATTGTAGGCTCTGATAATAAGTGATATAACCCTACTTCAGGCACTATTGAAAGTATTAATTCATCACTTCGAAGAAAAGAAAAACGAGGAAAAAATGAAATTGAATAAACAAAATTTGAAATATCCAGCTCAGTTTCTTGTTTTGGTTTATTGTTATCAAATTCGGTATAATCATCTTTATATGACACCCCGGCAAACTTTGCATTAAAACCAACTGAAAAAAACGCATTAAAAAAATTTTCAGCAGAAGCTGTAAGGAGTAATCCGTCTTCAAGATGTTCTGGATCCTGCGGAATATAGACATATCCAACTCCTAAAGAACCGCTTAAAGACTGAGCATTAAGTGATTGACACACAAAAACGCACAAGTGCAACATTAGTATTAGTAAAACGCTTTTCATTATAATCTCCTTTATTAAATGGATACTTCAAAATAAAAATTAATTATCAACAGATTGTTAGAAGGTTATCTCTGGGGTAGAACTCAATAGTTAAAACAATCCCAAATAGCCACACATCATAACTAATCTTCCGAATACTTATCTTTTCCCTTTCTTCCGTTATAATGATAGTGAATTTCCCAGTCGTATTCATCCCAATCGCCGTATTGTTCTTCCAGTTCTTCTTCAATTTCCCAGTCATACTTTTTACGCTGGGGGCCTCTGTTTTTATAGAAGAAGGCGATAATCACACCGGCTATTCCGCCAAACAAATGGCCTTCCCATGAAGTTTTTGCATCAACAGGTAACAGTCCCCATATCAATCCACCATATAAAAAAGCGACCAACAGTGATATTGCCATCAGGCGTATCGACCTGCGGAACAAACCGCTAAAAAATAAGAAAAATGCCAGTCCATAAATCACACCACTGGCTCCGATATGATAGCCCGGACGGCCACCGAACCAAAGCCAAAAACCCGAGAGTAAATAAATTAATATAAATGCTTTAAAAGCGATTGGCCTGTAAAAATAAAAAATTCCGGACCCCAGTACCAAAAGCGGAACTGTATTTGCCATCAGGTGATTAAAATCTTTATGTACTAAAGGGGAAGTAATAATACCATGAAGGTTTTCAACACGCAGAGGATAAATTCCCAGTTGTGAAAAATCGGCATCAAGAACGACTTCTGAAATTTTAATAAGCCAAATCAGTACAACAAAAAAGCCCGGAATAACCAAACTATAGTAAAATTTCTTTTTCTCCTGATTCATACACTCCCTGCCAAATTTTTTCCCGGTTAAAAATCGAATTTCCCGGTTGAAAAACTTTCCAACCGGGAAAATAAAAATTCTATATTATTCAACTGGTTCCCAGTCTGCAAAATTATCTGAAACAACGTGGGTCTTAGGTTCTGTCACCCATGAATCGTTGGAATTATACGTCCATTCCATTGTTTCTGATCCGCCGCCACTCTGTGTGGTTATCAAAAATCGATGTGACAAATGACCGATGTAATTTGCCTGGTCTCTTGGCAACTTTTTATCGCCTCCGCTTGGATCAACAGGAACCCATCCGTAATTAGGCAAATAGATTTCTGCCCATCTGTGGAAAACATCGTCCATACTTGCATCATCTCCGCGAACAACTAACGAACCAACATAACGGGCGGGAATACCTATAGCTCTGCACATTGAAATATAAACAAATGTGTATTCAGAGCAAGAACCGTTTCCACGATCGAGTACGGTTGGGGCTGTATTCCATCCTCCAACCATTTCATAATACATGTTATCAATTAAATAGTTGAAAAGGGCACGCGCTTTCCAATAGGGATTATCCGGGGTTTGGTTTCCTAAAGCTTCTTTAATTCCATCCCTGATAATTGGGTGATCATATTGATATTTTTCATTATTCTCCAGGTATCGGTCTTTAATTGAATCGGGAATATCATCGAGTGATCCCACTTTATCGGGGAAAATGAACCAACGCGTATCATAAGTTGTTGCCTCAACGTCCATTTCATAATTGACCATTTCTCCCGGTTCAATTTGTTCATCAGAAAAATGAGCTGTTCTCTGGCCCCACTGATCTGCTGTTTCTTCAGTATAAGCGGGAGTAAAAGAAGGCTCTTGTTTCAGCTCCTGGTTTTTACGGCCTCTTGGTATGGCGATGTGCACATCCAGTTCTTTGAGCATTCCGGGACCAAAATTGGTGACCTGATGCGTATAAGTTACCCTGGCATGATGCGGGTTCGTTTTTCGTATTGTTTCGCCATCATCAATTACCATTTGATAAATTTTGTCGCTTTGTGAGTCGTTTGCCCAGAGATGCTTGTCGAAATAAGCAAGTCCGCGTGTAAATTTTCCCGGCGCTTCTGTAATAATAATCACTGACCCATCTTTTGGAGAAACCATATACAACTCATCCTTCATTCGATCTGAAATCCAGAGGTATTTTCCGTCAAAAGTGATACCCCGGGGGTCTTTTGCCGGCGATTTAAAGGTATTTATTGTAGTTCCGTCATCGGGATCAAACTGAACAATTTTATTTTCGTCGTTATCTACCGTCCACAAGTACTTTCCATCCCAGGTCAATCCGCGGGGGCTGCTTAACGGAGCATTTATAGTATGAACAATGCTCCCGTCTTCTCTGTCAATTTTATAAACAACGCCGTCATAATTCTCAGAAAGTGGTATACCACCTTTTACATCAACATTCCATAGATATTCTCCGTCCCATGCAAGACCCATAGGCCAATAGGCAGGAGCGGATAATTCTTTTGCTGTTTCCCCGGTTTCAGGATTAACGCCAAACAACTTTTTAGCTTTACGGTCAGCCACCCAAAGCATATTGCCGTCATAAGTTAATCCGGTAGCAATTGCTCCCGGCGCATCAAATTTTTTCTTAACCTTCCCCGGATAAGCGTCAGCTTGTTGCGGGATGAAAAAAATCACTGTAAAAAGGAATGCAATAAGGGTTGTATAATTTTTCATAAGGCTAAAGGTTTAATTGTTTCTAACCAAATATATAAAAAAAAAGCACTTTATTGTTAAAAGAAAAACAAACAAACCGCCAAATCTGATAAATAATATTTATTCGCTGCTCTTTAATTTATTTTAGTCCTCATTCTATAAAAATCATGTAATTTTGTATAAATAAAAGTAACAATATGCTGGAAAAGAAAAAAGTTGAAGCTGAAAGAGCAATATTAGTAGGAGTAAAAAGCATTGATCAAAAGGAAGAAGAGGTACAGGAATATCTAAAAGAGTTGGCTTTCCTCACAAAAACTGCCGGAGCCACACCTGTTGAACAATTTACACAGCAACTCAATAACCCCAATCCAAAAACATTTATCGGAAGCGGAAAATTAAATGAGATAAAAGAATTTATCAAAGAGCATACTATCGATACTGTTATTTTTGATGAAGAACTGACCCCTTCGCAGATGAGAAATGTTGAAAAACTTCTCAAATGCAAAATCATGGACCGGGCAAATTTAATACTGGATATTTTTGCAAAACGAGCCAAAACGGCGCATGCAAAAACTCAGGTTGAATTAGCCCAGTATGAATATCTGCTTCCGCGATTAACCGGTATGTGGACACACCTCGAAAGACAAAGAGGGGGTATCGGAACAAGAGGCCCGGGAGAAAGAGAAATTGAAACCGACCGCCGTATTGTACGCGATAAAATCACCCGGCTGAAGAACCAATTGGCTAAAATTGACAAGCAGAAGGCTACGCAAAGGAAAAACCGTGGTAAGATGGTGCGGGTGGCTCTTGTTGGCTATACCAATGTAGGAAAATCCACACTAATGAACCTGTTAAGCAAATCATCTGTATTTGAAGAAGACAAACTATTTGCTACGCTGGATACAACTGTAAGAAAGATAGCCATCGAAAATCTTCCTTTCTTGATTACTGATACAGTAGGATTTATCCGAAAACTACCGCACAGTCTCATTGAATCTTTTAAATCAACGCTGGACGAAGTCAGAGAGGCAGATATGTTACTACATGTAGTGGACATCAGTCATCCCAGTTATGAAGAACAGATACAGATCGTAAATAAAACACTTAATGAAATTGGTGCCGGAGAAACGCCAACCTACATCGTTTTTAACAAGATAGATCAATTGGAACTAAAAGACCACAAGGAAGATTTTGATGTGAATTCGGATGAAACCATACACACTTTCCAGGATCTCAAAGAAAGCTGGATGGCAAAAACAAATTCCAAAAGCATCTTTATTTCAGCCAAAAACAAAACAAACTTTCAGGAACTAAGAGAGCTGCTGTATAACGAAGTGAAAAAAATCCATGTGAAAAGGTATCCGTATAACGACTTTCTATACTAAGATGATGGATTATAGATAGTAGATGGTGGATGAATTCCGTTGTTAGAGTAGATGTTTTTGGATTATGGCCTTTTGCTTTTGGGAGGAATTTGCTCCATTTCCGTTTTTGATTATACATTACATATTATCTAAACCTTCTCGTGGGCAGATACCTAAGCAATTGCGGATGTCTACAATCTAACATCCACCATCAAACATCTACTATCTTAAATCAATTTATTATCCACAAGATATTCAGCAATTTGAATTGCGTTGGTTGCCGCTCCTTTTCGTAAATTATCAGCAACCACCCATAAATTCAGGCACTGAGGACTAGAAAAATCTCTTCTCAGCCGCCCCACGAGTACGTCATCTGAATCTTCAGCTGAAAAGGGCATTGGATAAAGATTGCTTTCAACGTTATCGTAAACATTAACCCCGGGAGCATGCTTGAGGACATTCTTCAGGTCAAGCATATCGAACTCATTATAGAACGATATGTTCACTGACTCTGCATGACCTCTAAACACAGGGATGCGTACTGCAGTGGCTGTAACCCAGACATCTCTGCTCAGAATTTTCTGGGTTTCATAAATGAGTTTCGTTTCTTCGGTGGTATATTTATTATAGAGAAAATCACCACATTGTGGGATGCAGTTATTAAAAATCTTATACGGATATTTCTTTTTTCCTTTCAACCCTGCCATTTCATTTTTCAACTGATCAACGGCACCTTTTCCCGAACCAGAAACAGCCTGATAGGTGGATACTACGATGCGTTTTACCTTATATGCCTGATGTAAAGGATAAACTGCCATTAACATCTGAATAGTAGAACAATTCGGGTTGGCAATAATTTTGTCTTTACTGGTAAGCAAATTTGCATTTATCTCAGGAACGATTAATTTTCTACCATCATCCATACGAAAAGCAGAAGAATTATCAATAACCGTAGTACCATTTTCCGCAAATTTCGGAGCCCATTCTTTAGCAACGTCCTCGCCTGCAGAAAATAAAGCAATGTCTGGTTGTTTTTCCAGCGCTTTATTCAAAGTGATTACTTCCAGTTTTTTTCCTTCAAAATCTACAGTGTCTCCTTCGGATCTTTCAGAAGCCACAGGATAGACTTCTGAATAAGGGAATTTTCTCTCGGCAAGCACCTGTAACATAACTTCACCAACAATTCCGGTTGCTCCAACTACAGCTATTTTCATTTTAGAAAAATTTAAATTAAATTCGCTAGTTTATTAATGTTTTCAAATTTAACTATTAATTTCCTTCCATGAAAAATATCTTATTTATTTTTTTATTTTTCCTGACAACGCAGGTTACGGCCCAACTATTTTATAATTTTGAACAACACTCAATTGGCAACTGGAAACAATCGCCCGAAAACCGTTGGGAAATATCCAATACCAACCCAATCAATGGAGCATTTTCGTTGCATCATTATTATGACAACTCAAAAAGTTCTCGTGATCGTATCTCTTTTCCACACGTTTTTTCTACTCAAGGGCATTCAACCGTTTGGCGCTTTCAGGTGAGATATGACTACAACCCCTCGGGCAGCAATAATTGGAGTGTTTTTTTAATGGCTGACACAACAGCTGAAGAAATGCATCCTTCAGGAACAGTTAATGGCTATGTAGTGGGCGTAAACTACAGCGGCAGCGACGACTTCGTAAAACTCTGGAAAATAACCTCTGGTTCAGGCTATGAAGTGATAGCAACAAATTTTAACTGGCAAAAAGAGATAAACTCAGGAACCATAGTAGGTTTAGAAATTCGGAACAACGGAGCAGGTAAATGGGAAATTCTAATTGATACTGACGGCAATTTTGATAACCTCATATCCATTGGTACGGAAAGTAATGCAGACTATACAGAAAGCAAGCATTGTGGCATCTATTATGAATATACTTCATCCGCAGATCAAAAATTGTGGATAGACGACTTTTATGTAGGCCCTCCTGTTGAAGATACTGTTCCACCGAAGATACAAAGTGCGGAAATAATCAACACCCATGAAATATTGGTAGCGTATTCCGAAGCCATGGATACTTCTTCAGTGCTGGATGCAGAGAATTACGTTTTGGACAGCATAAACACTCCCGCATCTACGGAATTAACGGACTCACTTCAAAAAATAATCAAGCTTCGCTTTACAGATTCTTTCACGGACTCTTCTGCTCATCAGCTCCTAATTGAGCATGCAGAGGATACCAGCGCCAACTTTTTATCTGATATTTCTTGTTCACTTTTTTATGACAAAATGAAGGTCTCCTCTGTGCAGACATTATCACAAAATACGATTCAGGTGACATTCAATAAAACTCCGGTGCCAGCTTCGGCAACAGATCCTTCGCTTTATGAGTTAACTCCCGGCAGCGATCAACCGAAAGCGATCACTATCGATCCAGAGAACGAAAAAACCCTCACCCTTACCTTTGCAAACGATTTTGAAGAAAATACAAACACCGCACTGTCAATAGGCGCCGTTTACGATGCATACGGTGATGAAATGTTGCCTTCAATACACAAGTTCAAAATAGTTATCGCCAACGAAAATGACATAGTAATCAATGAGATAATGGCGGATCCTTATCCTCCTGTAGCTTTGCCGGAAGAAGAATACATTGAACTCTACAATGCTACTTCAGAAGAAATTGATTTAGCAAACTGGACTTTGGAAATAAACGCTTCATCAAAAGCTTTTCCTGCAACCAAAATCCCTCCTCAGAGTTACCTCATACTTTGTGATAAAAACGTTGTGGAATCAATGGAAGATTACGGCAAAGCTATCGGTTTGTCTGCCTTTCCAAACTTGATTAACAGCAGTGCGGAAATCACAATTAAAGATACATCAGGAAATATCATCAACACTGTAGCATATACAGACCAGTGGTATCAGGACGCAGACAAAGACAATGGCGGTTATTCACTGGAAAAAATTGATCCTGCCAATAATTGCAGCGGAATAAACAACTGGCAAGCATCAGAAGCTTCCATTGGTGGTACTCCGGGAGAAAAAAATTCAGTCTTCGGCTCAAACATTGACACAACCGCGCCTAAAATAACATTTATAGAGCTCAAACACAATCAGCAAATCACTATCGATTTTTCTGAAACAGTTGATACTTCAAATTTGAAAATAAATGATTTCGTTGTTTCACCAGATATCGGGAACCCTTACTCTATTAGCCTAAATGAACCCTATAATAACCAAATAGACTTGTTCTTTGCGAAGCCAATAAAAATTGACAAACAATATGAAATTCAGTCTGTAAACATCTCCGATTTATGCGGCAATTCAGTATCTATAAAACAAAACATTGTCTATCACCCTCCACAAGCCAATGAAATTCAAATCAATGAGATAATGGCTAAGCCAAGTCCTCCCGTTAACTTGCCAAATGCTGAGTATGTCGAACTATACAATGCATCTCCTTATAGCATTTCACTTAATAACTGGTCGTTTACTGCCGGCAGATCCACACGGAATATTGGCAAAATTGCTCTAAAACCCAACTCATACCTAATCCTATGCGACAAAGACTATCAACAGGCATTTGAACATTACGGGCAAACATACGCATTCGATGGAATGCCAGCCATAAGTCAAAGTGGCACATTTGTCATTCTGGAAACAAATAAAAAAGAAATCATTTCGTATATATCATTTGATGAATCGTGGTATCCAAATGAATATAAACAGTCGGGTGGCTGGTCACTGGAACAAATAGACCCGGAAAATCCCTGCGGTGAAGGGGACAACTGGTCAGCATCAGAGAATGAAAATGGAGGAACGCCTGGAACGCTAAATTCAATATACGGAACCAACAAGGATGAACAAGCTCCTATCCTGCTACGCGCATCATTTCAAGATTCCTCTTCTGTTAAACTTCATTTCAACGAAACACTTGACAAAAATTCGCTCCTCAATAAAGAAAAATACACTGCTGAAACAATCGGGCATCCCATTTATGTCATTCCAAATCCACCTGATTATAAATCAGTAACACTTCAGTTTGCAGAACAATTCCAATCAAACATCCGTTACCAAATAAACGTCACAGATACAATTAAAGACTGCGCCGGAAATATCTCAGATGCAAAGCAATCCGTGGAATTTGAAATACCCCATCCCATAAAAGAAGGTGACCTGGTAATCAATGAAGTTTTATTCAATCCGCTTGACGGAGGACACGATTTTGTAGAGATATTCAACAACACGAATAAAACACTTAACCTCACACAATTATGCATCGGTTCAGGCAATGATTACAAAGATGTTTTTTGCATGGAAAACTACGAGTATCTCATATTCCCGGAAACACATTTTGTCATTACCGAAAACCCTTCCTCTCTTGTCCGGGATTATTATGTAGAACAACCGGAACACCTTCTAAAAACGGAAAAACTCCCGGCATATAGAAATAGTAGCGGAAGCGTTTTTCTGATGAACAAATCCTCCACTATAATTGACAAAATGAATTATACAGAAGATATGCATTTCCCCTTGCTGAACGATACCAAAGGAGTTTCGCTGGAACGCACACATTATGACAGGCCGTCAGCGGAAAAATCCACATGGCACTCAGCGGCAGAATCATCAGGTTTTGCCACCCCAACCTATAAAAACTCCCAATTTTCGAAGAAAATAGAAACAAAAATGGATTTTAAAATTGAACCGGAAGTGTTTTCACCCGATAACGATGGCAGAGACGACCTGTTAAACATCCATTACACACTCGATGAACCTGGACATGTAGCCAATATTAAAATCTTCGACTCCCGCGGCAGATTAGAAAAAAACCTGATAAACAATAAAACCCTGGGAACAGAAGGAATAATAACATGGGACGGAATCAATAAAAACAACAAAAAAGCCAGAATCGGCATTTACGTAGTCTTTATCGAAGTGTTCGACCAAAACGGTAACGTCAGCAAAACCAAAAAACATTGTGTCGTTGGCGGAAAGTTGTGAGGTGAAGCGGAATTTCAAATTCCGCTTAGCAGTGGTTGCGTGACGAAAAAGGCGCTCGGCGGAATTTGCAATTCCGCCGTCCTGCAAAACATAAATAAAAATAGCATCAACAGCTACCGCAGCACTTTTCGTTTACGATACAAAGCAATAACAAACGGAATGGCTAATAGTGCAATGTATGCCGAAACTTTATAGGTTTCAATCAGGCCGATCCAGTCGCCCATTTGTCCAATAATTAAAGATGTTAAAGAAGCAGAAAGAAAATTAATTGTCATAAAAATGCTGTTTGTAAACGACTGATGCTCTGTGGCCTGATCCATCACCAAAGCAAGCAAAACTGGTCCGGTTGCCAAAATGAAAAAGCCCATAATTACAAGAACCGGAAGCACCCAAAATCCCGCGGTATAGATAAACAGCAACATCGTCAAGGGTGTGATAAGTGTCACTATCAGCAGTGTATTAACCTTGCCAAAGCGGTCGGACAAATTTCCGGCAAGAAATGTCCCGGCGACACCGGCAATTTCAAAGACCGATAAAGACATGCCTCCGAACCATAAACTTTCTCCCCTGACATCAAGATAGGTAGGTAAAAAATAGATAATAGCCGTCTTCATAAAAGCACGGGAAAAAACAATGCCGGCAATTAAAATAAAAAAGTTTAAATGCTTTTTAAACGTCTTTTTAAATCCCTCACCCCTGTTTTCCTTCGCGCTTTTTCTTTGTATTTCAACATCTTTAAACCGTATCCATAAAAATCCGGATGCAGCAAGACCAAAAGGCATCAACCGATACATTCCTTCAAGAGACCATAAAGAAACAGCACCGATTACCGCAATGGGGCCAAGGGTACGGGCAAGTTCTCCCCCAACCATGTAAAAACTCATCCCCCGGCCGGTTAATTTTCCGGAAAAATTTTTCACCATAACCGGCGCCGGAACATGGAAAAAAGCACTGCTGACACCCATGCAAAGCATTAAAACCACTGCAAATATAAAGTGTGGTGCCAGTCCGATAAGGCTCATGCAAATGGCGGTAATAGCCGGAGTAAATATGACAAAATACCGGACTTCAACCCTGTCAATAAACATCCCGATAAAAGGATTAAAAAGAGAAGGAAAACGCTGAGAAAAAGACAAAACGCCGGCGCCAAAATAATTAAGTCCGAGTTTATCAATTAGCAAAGGCAGAATAGGCGCAAGAAAAGCTCCATAAATATCATGCATTAAATGTGCAAAAGAAACAGAAAGCACATTTTTACTCTGAAATTCATTTTGGTTTTTAACGCTCATATTATTAGTTTCCATCTTCTTTTCTCTCATAACTCAGGCGAAGCAAACGCAATAAAAATACATCGAAAATACAATTAATATCATTTTATTCAAAATGAAATTTCACACTGGAATATAAGGCGAATGTGTGGAGAAACGGGAAGCGGAATGGCAAATTCCGCTTAGCAGTGACTGAGAATCGCTCAATTTGGGTAAAAGAGAAATATCTAGTACCGCCAGGATGGCGGTGCTCCTGAATTTGAGTGACAACTTTCACCCCCTGAGAATTGAGAGAAAACTGCATGGATCACCGGCTTCCAGCCGTTGAAGATAAAAAATACAAGCAAGAAAACATGCAGATAACAAAAGCAAAAAGATATTACTATTAATGCTCGAAATAAAATCAAAACAGTTTCTTAGCAAAGCGAATATGAAGAAACGCGATGAAAAAATCGTTCAGCGGAATCGCAAATTCCGCTTAGCAAAGATTCGTGTTAGACACAAGCAGATGCTTACGCCAGCAAAAAGACCAGTCGGATGATTTAATCCAACGAGGCTATAAGCTTTTCCATGAGCTTAGTCATCTGGGGCTCTACTTTTTCTGCTGCCCGTTGTACATCTTCATGTGATATCTTTTCAATCTTTCCGGGAACACCCAGGTCGGTTATAATGGATACGGCAAAGCAGGGGATGCCCATGTGACGTGCAACAATCACTTCCGGAACAGTAGACATGCCAACTGCATCGCCACCAATGACACGGAAATACTGATATTCTTTTGGTGTTTCAAGTGTGGGGCCGGATGTGGCTACGTAACAGCCTTTCTGTATTTTGATGTTGTTTTCAGAGGCAATTTGCTCGGCCTTTTGAATCAATTCCTTGTTGTAAGGATCGCTCATATCAACAATGCGAGGGCCAAGCTCATCAATATTTTTTCCCAGAAGGGGATTGGGTAATAAATTGATATGGTCATTAAGGATCATTAAATCTCCTATCTCATAATCAGGATTTACACCACCGCTTGCGTTAGAAACAATCAAGCGTTTAATTCCCAACATCTTCATCACGCGAACAGGATAGGTAACCTGGTGCATTTCATATCCCTCATAATAATGAAATCGTCCCTGCATGGCAATAATTTTCCTGCCGCCGATTTCTCCATAGATTAATCTGCCATGATGGCCTTCCACTGTAGAAACAGGAAAATCAGGAATATCTTCATAATCAATAGTTTCATGGATATCAATATCGTTAATCATTCCGCCGAGCCCTGTTCCGAGGATTACTCCCGCTTCAGGTTCTGAATCAATCTTTTTGCGGATAAAGGAAGCTGTGTTTTTTATTTTTTCTAACATATTCAATTATTTGTTTATTGAAATCATCTGTTCGATTATTTAAAAACTTCACCTTAATAGGTATATAATATAACTTTGCTTTCAATTCATAATCAAGATGTCTGTTTTCCCGAAGCCTTACAGCATCTTTCTCTGTTGTAAGAATAACTTTCTTGTCGTTGTCAATACTATCAAACCGTTTTTTTATCTTTTCAATATCCCCGGAAGAAAAAATTCGGTGGTCGGCAAAATTAACAGAATAAATATTTTTAGAAATATATTCTGAAATATATTTTTCAAACAACTTGGGCTCTGCAATTCCTGTAACAGATAACACAGAAAGTTTATCATCCCAAAGTTCTTCTCCGTTATTATTGATTGCGTCAGATAAATCAAATACTGGTCTGGGTTTTCCATATTCCAATGTGGTGAAAAAAACCTTTTGATACGGAAATGGCTTAATTTTACTGAGCATAAGCCTCCGCTGTATGGGCTGGAGATCATACGGGGCTTTAGTTACAATGATGATATTTGCCCGTTTTTTTTCCAGGGCTTGTTCTCTTAAATTTCCCGTCGGTAAAATAAAATCGTTATATATCGGTCTGTTATAATTAATCAGTAATATCGAAAGATTGGCATTCACCTTCCTGTGTTGATAAGCATCATCGAGTAAAACCACATCCAGATTTTCCAACGTATTACGAAGCTTATTAATGCCTCTCACTCTTTTTGCATCAACAGCAACTGTAACATCCGGATTTTTCGTTTTAATCTGCAACGGTTCGTCACCAACCATACGACTGCCGCTTTTTTCAGCAACAAGCTGGAAACCTTTGCTTTTTCTTTTATACCCTCTGCTCAATGTGGCAATACTAAATTCATCTTTTAAAAGCTCTGTTAAGTATTCAACATGAGGTGTCTTGCCGGTCCCTCCTACGGTAATATTTCCCACTGAAATGATTGGCAGGCGAAATGATTTAGATGAAAAAATATTATAATCATATAGCCGGTTGCGGATATAAACAACTATTCCATATATTATACTAAATGGTAAAAGTAGTATTCTCAGTAAAGTTTTTGTTTTTTGCATAGCAGGGGTTACTTAATTGAAAGACCAAAATTAATAAATAGATTCTAAATATTCCATAAAAAGATTAAATGAGTTATTTATGTTGAAATGATTTGCATAATAAGAAATATGCGGGAAAGCGGAATGGCAAATTCTGCTCAGCGGTAACGAGAAGGGGCGAGGGAGTGAATGTGTGAGTGGGCGATAGAAGGGGGTTACGTTATCGTCGCAGCGTAGGCAGAACTTACGCTGAACTGAGGTTTCGGGTTTCAAACCGAAAGTTCCGATTTTTGGATTGAGCCTGGAAATCATCAACTAAATTACCAGAGTAAAAACCCATTTATCCTTTCAAATTGCAGGTAAGATCAACATCATTAGACTGTCCGACCCTGCCGGCATTTCAAACCCCAGGCAGGGGTTCGGAACGGAGCATCAATAAGTATTTGAAACACAAAGCGAATCGTTGCGCCAGTCATGGAGACAGAAGTCAAAGAAGTAAAGACAATTTAACAATAAAACGAATTAATTTGTCAAACTTTTATTGAACCCATTCGTTAAAATTAAGAATATAATAGGTTCCTCTTCACATTGCAAAATAAGAATATTTATTAATTTTGTATTGCGCCGGAGAAAACCATAAAATACATTATACACATTGAAGGGAACAGGAGACAAACGCTGGTATGCTCTGTATACGAAGCCAAGATTTGAGAAAAGAGCGGAAAAAGAGCTCCTTGATAAACACATAGAGGTCTATCTTCCGCTGGAAAAAAGATTGAAACAATGGAGTGACCGGAAGAAATGGGTCTATGAACCTTTAATACGTTCTTACATTTTTGTTCACGTTGACAGGACGGAACTTGAAAAGGCTTACCGTACCCCGGGAATATTAACTGTTGTTAAATTTGAAGGAGAACCAGCTCCTGTTCAGGATAAGCAAATACAGGCACTGAAAGACATACTGAACAGCAAGGAAGTATATGAGGTTACTTCTGAAAAATTTGATATCGGCGAAAATGTGGAAATTACTCAGGGTGATTTAAAAGGATTAAAAGGTGAAATGATCAGGCACCTCAATAAATTTAAGGTGCTCATCCGAATTGAAGTTATCCAGCAAAATTTACTGGTTAATATAAACCCATCGTATTTGAAAAAGGTGGGAGAAATGGCTTAAATGCCAGATATTTTCGGCTTTTGCTCTTTTCAGTCATTCGTTGTAATGTGACTGACGGGGCGGAGCTGTACCCGGCTGGTAATAAATGAAGGCTTCTTTGCAAGAGCTCGAATGGAAACGCGTGACAGTGCCAGCAGCAGTGAACACTTGTGAATAATATCGCATGAGGCACAAGCGGACGCCAGTCGTGAATTACGTTATCACCGCAGCGTAGGCAGAGCCTACGCTGAACTTCTGGGAGAGGAAAAGTAGCAACTTAGCAAGGAAGATAGATCTATGGGAAGCGGAATTGCAAATTCCGCTTAGCAACGAGAGGCCGTTGCAGTGGCCGTTGCAGTGGCAGTTGCAGCAGGCAGTCGGCAGGGAGAGATAGCAGCAGTAAACGTTTCTGAACAATAGCTTCCATCATCTTCTAAACAGCTTAACAGCTCAACTATTAAACAATAAAACAATAGAAACAGAAAAATTCGCGTTTATCAGCCCAATCTGTGTTATCCGCGTTCCATTAAACCAGCGTTCTAATAAAGAACACAGATGACACAGATGCAAGGGATTTACACAGATTAAAACAAAAAATTAATTAATCGTTGCAACATAGAACAATTAAGCAATCTAAAAAAACCCGCGATCATCAGCACAATCCCTGCCTGGCAGGCAGGCGCGTAATCCGCATTCCAACACAGAACATTGATGTACCAAAAGCTAAAACCCAAAGGCCAAATAAAATAAAAATTTATTACTTTTGATTTAGACAATTAGAAAGGGTTGCGTTAAGGGCAGCGAAGGCACAAGCGGACGCTCAAAAGTTGCCAGCAGTTGCAGTGGCAGTGGCAGGACGAAATAGCAGCAGTAAACGTTTCTGAATTATAGCTTCCATCATCTTCTAAACGACTAAACAGCTCAACTTCTAAACAATTTAACAAAAAAATATTAGCTTTGATTAAGACAAAACAATAAGTGAACAATGGTATAACAACACGTAACACGAAACATGCAACAAATGAAACAACATATCTTCTACTTTCTCCTCATCGCGGTAATCTTCTCTTCCTGTGGTTCTGCCGAGAAGCTAACCTACTTGCAGGACATTGCCGAAACCGGGCAGGATACTACCTTTAAAAAGAACAAGCCGGGCTACAAACTTCAGCCGGGGGATATCCTTTACGTGCGGGTGATCACTTCCGAGGAAGAGGTAAACAAAATCTTTGACCCCATGATGGGGGGCGGCAGCGGAAATCAACAAGTAAGGCCTGAGAGCATGTACTACAATGGTTACAGCGTTTCCGACTCCGGATACATTGAAATGCCCATTCTGGATACCATCTACGTGAACAACATGACGCTGGAGGAAGCCAAAAAACGCATTTCAAAAAAGGCAGACAAATACCTCAAAGAGGCGCAGATAATAGCCAAACTGGCCAATTTCCGGTTTACAGTAATGGGCGAAGTGAACGCTCCGGGCGTAAAAGAGGTGCTGGACAACCAGGTGAACGTCATGGAAGCGCTGGCTTATGCAGGCGACATCACCTACAACGGCGACAGGCAGGAGGTGCTCATTATCCGGCCAACCGGAGATGGCTCGCAGACTTACCGGATAGATGTGACCAACAGGAACCTAATCGGGCAGGAGGAATACTACGTGCAGCCGAACGACATTATATACGTGAAACCACTGCGTTCCACGCTCTTCCGCGAGCGAAGCTCCGACTATATGTTTATTCTTAGCGCTGTGTCTTCCGTATTATCGAGTACTGCAATCATCTTAAATCTTCTGAACAACTAATGAACGACAACGAATACAAAGAGCTCTATCAGCAGGAGCAAAAAATCAACTTCCGGAAATACATCTACCTGTTCCTTTCCAACTGGTACTGGTTTGCCTTAACACTATTTATTTCACTGGCTGCAGCTTACCTGACTAACCGTTACACCAATCCCCAATATTCAGCCACGGCGACAATCATTCTTGAAGACAAGGGCGACCAATCAGGTGTTCAGGATGTACTCAGCGAACTCCGCCCAATACGCAGGTACCGGCGAAGGGCTGTGGTAGAAAATGAGATTGCAAAGATAAAATCGTACGAACTAGCACAACGAACGGTAGAAAAACTCCCGCTAAAAATTAGCTACACGGCGCACGGAAGAATCAAAGAGATACCCCAATATGAAAAAACTTCCGACATCAAGGTGCACCTGGACACTTCCCATGTTCAACAAACCGGGAAAAAAGTAGTCATTGAAATTTTGTCTTCGGAAAAATACCAACTCCTTATTAACGATGGCGCCAATGTGGATACAACCATGCGTTTTGGGGATATTTTCGAAAACCAGAAC
>Ga0207414_1000096_pt1 | contig 43018 bp, 40 predicted proteins | sample PonA231FremontCA_2_FD_187269 | JGI IMG/M metagenome (GOLD analysis project Ga0207414, IMG submission 187269) | Marine sediment microbial community from Fremont, CA, USA - Pond A23 Sediment 1 (SPAdes) | ecosystem: Environmental > Aquatic > Marine > Unclassified | place: USA: Fremont, California...
ATGGCCTTTTTAAATTCTTTGTCTCTTACTTTGATTTTATCCATGAAACAATTTTGTTTATTTTTGGGTTGCACAAAGATACAAATTAAGCAATTTAGTCACATATTTTAAAATTTAATTTAAAAAAACTTCTATGGAGCCTAAAGTAAGTATTATCATGGGCAGCACTTCAGACCTCAAGGTGATGGAAAATGCTGCTAAAATTCTGGATGATTTCAAAATTCCTTTTGAATTGAACGCACTATCTGCACACCGGACACCGGAAAAAGCAATGGATTTTGCCAAAAACGCTTATTCGCGTGGTATTAAAGTAATTATAGCCGGTGCAGGCGGTGCAGCACATCTTCCTGGTGTTGTGGCTGCATTAACTCCGTTACCGGTAATCGGAGTGCCGATCAGAGCCTCAATTTCAATGGACGGTTGGGATTCTATTTTGTCTATTCTTCAGATGCCGCCTGGTATCCCCGTTGCCACAGTGGGTATTGATGCCGCTCGTAATGCCGGAATATTGGCTACACAAATACTGGCCACAGGCGATCAGCAAGTAATGAACACCATGCAGAATTATAAAGCCGGACTGACGCAAAAAATAATCAAAGCCAATGATGAATTGTCTGAGGTGAAGTTTAAGTATAAAACAAATTAGTGTAGAATTCAGAATAGAGAACAAAGAATTCAGGAATGCAGAATACAGGAACAAAATGTATTCTGCATTTTTGATTATAATGTGAGTTAGGGTTTTTCATTTTTATCTGTTGGTTGTTTTGAAAACCTTTTTAAAAGCTCGGAACCCTATAGCTGCTGTAGCATCAAGATAAAAAACGGAGCCTTAACTTCTCGATAACGACGGAACAATAAAACAATTCGACAATAGAACAATTTAAAAAGGCTTAAACCCAATAATCTCTCTTACTTCTTTGATCGTTTTTGAAGCGCTTTCCCTTGCTTTTTCCTGTCCCTGCTTCACAACTTTTCTCAGGTATTCATCATCTGCGTATATTTCTTTGATTTTTTCCCTTAACGGGTCTGTAAAATCGATGATGTCCTGTGCAAGCTGCTTTTTCATGTCGCCGTAGCGGATTTTGCAGGTATTGTACTGTTCCCTGAAAAAGTCTACGGTTTCTTGTTCTGAAACCACTTCCATAAGGGTGAAGATGTTTTTTATTGGTTCAGCCATTTCCTGGTTTTGTTCCGTTGGGCCGGAGTCTGTAACAGCCCGCATTACTTTTTTCTTTATCTCTTTAGGTTCATCGGACAAGTATATGCCGTTGCCTTCAGTTTTGCCCATTTTGCCACTTCCGTCAAGGCCAGGAATTTTTATCAGTTCTTCTCCAAAATTGTAAGGTTCGGGTTCCGGGAAATATTCTGTTTTATACATTTTGTTGAAACGCCGGGAAAATTTACGGGTCATTTCCAGATGTTGTTCCTGGTCTTTTCCTACCGGCACTTTGGTGGCATGGTGAATGATGATATCTGCCGCCATTAAAACCGGGTAGGTCAACAACCCTGCATTCACATTTTCTTCCTGTTTTCTTACTTTTTCTTTGAATGACGCAGTTTTGCTGAGTTCTCCCACATAGGCGTTCATATTCAGCAACAAATAGAGTTCAGTGACCTCCGGTATATCGCTTTGAATGTATAAGGTTGCTGCATCGGGGTCGATGCCGGACGCAAGATATTCAGAAAGCACTTGCCGTATATTTCCGTGTAAATCGGAAGGGTTCGGATATGTGGTTAGTGAATGGTAATCAGCTATGAAAAAGTAGCACTCATGTTCGTGCTGCATTTTTACAAAATTCTTTAAGGCTCCGTAATAATTTCCAAGGTGCAGATTCCCTGTTGATCGTATTCCACTAACTACTTTTTCCATAATAATTCAATTTGTTTGTATGTTATCTGTTTGCAAAAATAGTAAATGTTAATTAATTATATGGTGAAGAAGCATGAACTATCTTAAGTTTTCATTTGAATATCTTTTTTTTGAACCACATAACCTGTCCCGACTCTACGGGAAGGCATTTAAGTTCATATGATTTGCTTAGAATACCGTTTTTTTGTTTTATTTCCTTATTTGAATAAATTGCATTTATTTTGCTTATTTTGAATAATTTACAAAACGAATCTTAAGGGAATTATTAATTCTGAAAAATAAATCCGCGTTGATCCCTGCAGGCAAGCAAGGCGTTTAATCCGTGTCAACCGTGTCATCCCTGCCTGGCCGGAGGTTGTCTAAAAAGGTCTTTTATAAAAGGTTTGCTGAAAATCAGGTTTTGCCCCTGACCCTAAAGGGAGTCCTGATTTTCAGCAACTTCACCCTTTAAGGGGCGGGGCAAAAAAGTTGCTGAAAATCTTTTTGTAGACCTTTTTAGACAACCTCTGCGTTCTATTCATGTCCTTTTGTCTACATTTTGCAGATGAGGATTTCAATAAAACAAATCCCTTATTTGATTATCAATTTTAACTCAAATGCTATATTTTTGTATACAAAATTGAGATTGTAAACGTTTTATTTATATGTTAAAATTCTTACTGATTATTATATTATTGTTTTTTGCTTTTAGCTTTTTTTCCAGATTATTGCTGGGTAGGTTGTTTAAAAATTTTCGTAAGAATATGAACCAGCAATTCTATGGAAATAAAGAAGAGCAAAAAAAAGAGGGTGAAGTAATTATTAATGATACCTCAGGGAAAAAGAGCAAGAAACAGAAAAAGTTTAAAAACAATCAGGGTGAATATGTTGATTACGAGGAGATAGAGTAGTCGTTAGTGAGCTAGTTAATTTTATTAGTTATATTTTTCTTCAATACTTTACTTTTCTTCTAAAAAGCTTAAAAATAGACCCGAAATGAAGCTGCGGAATTACAAATTCCGATTAGCGGGGAACATACGGATGCTTGCGCCAGTGCTGGTTTCGGGGTTTCGGGTTCCGGGTTTCGGGTTCGAAGCCGAATGTTACGATCTTTCGAGTGAGCCTGAAAATCATCGGCTAAAAGGACAGAATAAGAAACCACCTGACCCATTAAATTGCAAGTAAGATCGGAACTTTTCCTTGCTGCTGACGAAACCGAAAGCCGCCAAGCCGTTTAGGACGACTTGGCGGCTGTTCTGGACTTGGATTTTTCTAAACGAGACCAGACAGGTTTTGGAAACCTGTCTGGTCTGACGGATAAAAAAAGGCGGCTGTATATCAACCACCTTTTTTATCTCTGGAAGATTGCTTATTAGGTGAAAATAATCTGGCTGTCTTCTCCGGCAGCTTGTTCGTAAAATTCGCCTACTGTTAATATATCCGATACGTGATCGCTCAGATCTTCTTTTTTTAGTTTGAACATGTCAAAAGCCAGTTGACATGCATAAACTTCTCCGCCGCCTGCAGTTATCATGTCCAGAAATTCATCCACCGGAGGTACATCCAACTCATCCATTTGTTTTTTCATCATGCTTGATACCATATTTTGCATTCCCGGGATCATTCCAAGCCACTTCGGCATTCTCCAGCCATTGGGCAGCCGCAGCGCCGGATTTCCGACAGTTGCTGTCTGTAGCTTGTTCATTCGTTTTTTGATGACGGCATCCATTCCAAAAAACGTGAAAAACAATTTGGCCTCTTTTCCGTCCATTACAGCTCCATTAGCAAGAACCAGGGAGGCATATACATCTTCAAGGTTACCTTTGGCGCATATAACGGCTACTTTTTTAATTTGATGATCGTTATTATTTTCCATAGCTAATTTATTTTTTAAACACAACTTGTTGGTTTTGGAATACCGGCAATTTTAGAAGATTTCTTTAATGGCCCGCCGGGAAAAAGCTTATAAAATTCTTTTATATCTGTAACGCCTGATTTGCCTACTTTTCTGATTGTCAATCCTGCTCCTTCTTCGTATTTTTCACGAAGGAATTTTAACACTTCAAAATGTTTATCTGTTAATTCTATTCCTTCTTCTTTTGCAATTTCTTTAGCAATATCTTCATTCCATTGTTTGTAGTCTTCCAGATAACCTTCTTCGGTTACATCAACGTTTACTCCTGCTATTGTTTTTTGTGCCATAATTTTTCGTTTTTAAAGTTTATGATTTTGATTTTGTTCCTGTTCTTTTGAAAGTTGTTTCATGAATGTCATGAGAAATCCCATTCCTTTCTTCATCTCTTTTGAATTCATAGTTCTGAATGTTTTCCAGAGGGAATATTCCTCTATGTTCTCTTTGTCCATATCCTTATAGACACTGACGGCGTTGTTTACCGCATTCAGCATTTCAGGCTGAGTTAAGCCGCGGACAATTTCCAAGATTGTGCCCATATTGTTAGCGAGTGTCCTGATGTCTTCGGGCGAATAATTTTCAACGATCTTATCCATGACACCTGTTAGTTCTCTGAAAAATTCAAAGTATCCTTTTTGCTCAAATTCATGGAGCTTTTTAACTGTATCAATGCCCACTTCCTTAGTAATGGGGCCTGCGTCTTTCGCCAGATCCGTGAAACTTTCAAAAAGCTCAACCATTTGAGTGAAATTCCCGATGTTTTTCATTAGTTTAACACTCAAGTGTTTAATGTCATCTACATTGAGCTCTACCCCTTGATCGTCCAACTCTTTTACTGTTGAGTCCCAGGCATCTTTGGTTATGATGGAAGCGTCGGCCAGAAAATCATCGACCATTTCACTTTTAAGTCGTTGCTGGTTTACATGATGAAGAACGGTGTCCAGCTTCTCGTTCATCTCATTGATTTGTTTTTGTATATCTTGATTGTTGTCGGCCATAGTATTTTAAATTTTATCGTTTTTTACCAGCCATTGTCATTTCTGATTCAATAGGCAGTTCTTTGCCTTTCAGTAATATATGCCAGTAGATCCAGCGGAACAATACCTTACCGTAATGGTTCATTTTGGTGTTTTGCAACAGTCCAAAGGGGCCTATTCCCGGTAAAGGGAAAGTACCTGGCAGAGGTTCTGTGTCGTAATTAAAATCAATTATAGAGCCTTTTCCATGGCCTGTTTCAATATAGCAATTCGAATGCCCGTCGAACTTTGCTTTTAACGGGCGTCCCTCAATTGCACTTAACAAGTTTTCGTATACTACATCTGAAGCAAAATGGACTACGGATCCAGCTTTGGAAGTCGGAATGTCTGAAGCATCGCCCAGAACGAAAATGTTGTCATGGTTTTTCGATTTAAGTGTGTATTTGTCGGTAGGTATGTAATTCAGGTCGTCACCCATATCGCTTCTTTCTACAATTGATGAGCCTGCATTTACCGGGATGATACTTAACACGTCGAAAGGAATTTCTCTTTCGTCGTATGAAACAATTTTTTTGTTTTCGTTATCCACTTTCTCCAGGTAAAAGTCAGGAACCACATTGATATTTTTTTCTTCCATTAACTCACCTAACATCTGTGAGGCTTTTGGTTTTGTGAAAGCTCCGGGCAGTGGCGTGGCATAGGTGATATTTACTTTGTCTCTTATACCTATCTCTGTGAAGTATGAATCGGCAAGGAAAGTGAATTCAAGTGGAGCTACCGGGCATTTAATGGGTTGTTCTGCAATATTTATTACCAGGTTCCCTCCTTCCCAGTCTCTTAAGCGCTTTCTTAATTCAAGGGCTCCGTTTAGGGTGTAGAAATCGAAAATGTCTTTTCGCCATAATTTATCATTTAGGCCGGGCGTTTCATCGATATCGATGCTGGTGCCTGTAGCAACGATTAGGTAATCGTAATTCAAGATCTGACCATCACCCAATAGTACTTTATTATTTGAAGGCTCTATTTTGTCAATATCCTGAAAGAGCAATTTAACCCCGGATGGAATGAAATTTGCCTTGGGTTTGATTACATCGTCTTTGCCGTAAATACCAAACGGAATGAATAAGAAACCGGGTTGATAGTAGTGTGTTTTGTCTTTATCTACAATGGTGATTTCCCATTCTTCTTTACTGAGGGTTTTACGGAGCTTGTTAGCCATAATGGTTCCTCCGGTGCCTGCTCCTAAAATGACAATCTTTTTCATATTCTGATGGATTTTGTTTTAACTTTATGTTTTTGTATGTGGAGATGTTAATTGTTTAACAATAATTTGACTGTTTTTGTTTTAACTTTGAACAAATATTGTGTTAAAGAATTAACAAAACTTGTACAAATATACGAACATGTAAATATTTAGATTTGTTTATTGGACTATTAAATATCATGATTGATATATATCATAAAAAATTATTGAAATGGCTCAAGAATTGAATCATCAGTCCTGCACAAATTGCGTCTACCGTACATGGGCATTTAATAAGCTTTCGCAGGATGAACTGAAATTAATTGATAATCACAAAAAGGAGTTTGCTTATAATAAGGGTGAGGTGATTCTTCAGGAAGGAGATGAGATCTCGAGTTTTTTATATTTACGAAAAGGCCTGGTGAAATTATTGTCAACGGAAAAAAATGAGAAAGAGCATATCATTAGTATTGCTAAGCCCATGGACTTTGTGGGTTTGTTAAGTATTTTTTCTAATCAGAAACAACTTTATACCATTACAGCTATAGAGCAATCTGTGGTTTGTTTTGTGGAGCTAGATGTAATCAAAACTTTTATCAGGGAAAATGGGGCTTTTGCCCTTGATTTCCTGGAGAAAATAAGCAAAGTTTCCGATGATGTGATACACACACGGATGAAAATTAACACCAAACAGTTGAGAGGGCGGATTGCTTACATTCTATTGTTTTTTGCCAATCATATCTATGAAAATAATGCCTTTGAGCTTCCTGTTAGCAGAAAGGAGATAGCTCAACTTATCGACATGAGTACCGAAAATGTCATCCGTATTTTATCGGAGTTTCGAAAAGACGATATTTTGACAATTGAAGGAAAGCATATTACCCTTCTTGATCCCGAAAGGCTTCAGCGAATCTATGATTTGGGCTAGAGACCGTTTAAATTTGATTTGACAGTTAGTGTCTTTGAGAAAATACATGATTGGCTTGCGCGCTGACTGTTAATACCCTCTTAAAGCGAAGTTTAGAGGCGCTAGTTTTATTTTCTGGGGATGGGTTATTTTTCGGAATTAACATTCAGTTTACATACTTTTCATTTAAATTTATCAACGATTCTTATATATTTGTTGCAATTATTATCTATCAACTCTTAAAATAAGGCTCTATGCTGGGGAAATATTTTAATTTCGATAAATATCAGACTAATCTTAGAATTGAGATTATTGCCGGGGTAACTACATTTATGACCATGGCCTATATTTTGGTCGTTAACCCTGCCATTTTATCCGAAACGGGGATGGATAGCGGGGCATTATTCGTTGCTACTGCATTGGCTGCCATCGTGGGTACCCTTGTAATGGCTTTTTATGCAAAATTGCCGTTTGGATTGGCTCCTGGCATGGGACTGAATGCTTTTTTTGCCTATTCCGTGGTCATCGGAATGGGGTATTCCTGGCAGTTTGCCCTGACTGCTGTGTTTATTGAAGGATTGATTTTTATTGTCTTAACGCTTTTTAATGTTCGGGAGGCCATTGTCAATGCGATCCCTATTAATATGAAGAGTGCTGTTTCGGTGGGAATTGGTTTGTTTATTGCTTTGATCGGTTTGAATAAAGCCGGTATTGTTGTGTCAGGGGAGGGTACCATTGTAGCATTAGGTGACATGACCAGCCACTCCGCTTATCTTGCAGCACTTGGCATTATGCTAATTGGCTTATTGCTGGTATTTCGAATACGGGGCGCTATATTGATAGGCATTATTGCAATCACCCTTGTGGGTATTCCACTCGGAGTGACTAATATTCCAGAAAATTTCTCCCTGGTCAGTGCGCCGCCATCCCTGGAACCCATTTTTTTCAAGATGAATTTCTCCCGGATTTTCACCCTGGACATGTTGATTGTGCTTTTCACCTTTCTGTTTGTGGATATGTTTGATACGGTTGGTACGCTCATCGGGGTAGGTACCAAAGCAAATATGATTAACAAACAGGGAAAGATGCCCAATATTAAAAAGGCCCTGTTTGCCGATGCTATTGGAACCACGGCTGGAGCAATTTTTGGGACCAGTACCACAACAACCTATATTGAGAGTGCTTCTGGCGTTGCAGAGGGTGGCCGTACAGGAATGACTGCCCTGACCATTGCAGGGTTGTTTACACTTGCGCTTTTCTTCGCTCCGCTGTTTACTATTATTCCGAATGCTGCAACGGCGCCGGCATTAGTAATCGTAGGGTTGTTCATGATGACGCCCATCAAAAAGATTGATTTTGAAGATTATACCGAAGCTATTCCGGCTTTTTTAACCATAATCATGATGCCACTGGCATACTCAATCGCCGAAGGAATTGTTTTTGGTCTTTTATCCTATGTTATTCTGAAGATGGTTAGTGGTAAATTTAATGATTTGAACTGGGTTATGGTAGTCCTTGCCGTAGTGTTTGTGCTGAAGTTTTTTGTTGAATAGCGGGAAACAGGCGACTAACCTATATGATTTAACACTTTATCTTTTCTTTTGGTCTTTTGCGTTTTTGGCCAGTTTAGTGGCAAAGACGAACTCGTTCAGCTCGGGGTTTTCGCTTTCAAACAATTCGTGGCGGTCTCCTTCCCACCATTTTTGTCCTTCATGGATAAAGACGATGTTCTCGCCCATTTCCATTACCGAATTCATGTCATGCGTATTAATAATAGTTGTAATGTGGAAATCCTTGGTGATTTCCTCAATCAACTTGTCAATTCGGATTCCTGTCATTGGGTCAAGACCGGAAATAGGTTCATCGAAGAATAGGTATTTTGGATTTAGGGCAATAGCGCGGGCAATCGCTACACGTTTTTGCATGCCACCGCTGATTTCCCCGGGGTACTGATGATTGGCGTTTCTGATATTCACCCGTTCCAGGCATTCATTGACTCTGTCATATTTCTCCTTATCTGTTTTTTCTGTGAACATGTCCAGCGGAAACCGAACATTTTCTTCCACAGTTGCCGAATCGAATAATGCTCCGCCCTGGAAAACCATGCCGATATTTTTCCGGATGTCCTTTTTTTTCTGGAAAGAGAGCTCACTGAATACGGTGTCGTCATAATATACACGACCTTTATCTACAGTTAGCAAGCCAACGATGCATTTCAGCAGAACTGTCTTGCCTGATCCGCTGGCTCCGATAATCATATTGGTTTTACGTTCTTCGAAATCTACGTTGATGTCTTTTATGACTTCAACTCCCTGAAATGATTTATATACGTTTTCTACCCGGATCATGTTAACAATAATTGAGTTAAGATGTAATTAAAAATTAGAACGAGAATGCTGCTGTCTACAACTGCACGTGTGCTGTTTTTCCCTACCTGTAAAGCCCCTCCGTAAGAATAGTATCCCCTGTAAGCAGAAACCGAAGTTATTATAAATCCGAATATGGCAGCCTTTATCAGCGTGTAAGTAGCGTAATATGGAATAAATGCAAACTGAATTCCCTGAAGATAATCGGCAGAAGATATTACACCCGTAAAAACTCCCCCGAGCCATCCGCCGAAAAGTCCGATAAATATACTCATGATTGTTAGAAATGGCATAAAGAACACAGCAGCTACGATTTTAGGAATAATCAAGTAACTAGCTGAATTTATTCCCATAATTTCAAGTGCATCGATTTGTTCCGTAATTCGCATAGTCCCAAGCTCAGACGCAATATTTGAGCCCACTTTTCCGGAGAGAATTAAGGCAACAATTGTGGATGAAAATTCAAGCAATAGAATATCCCGCACTGCTAAGCCAATCAGGTAAGATGGGTATAGTGGACTTTCTGTGTTGTATGCGGTTTGAATTGTAATGACCATTCCGATAAATATGGAAATTATCGCCACAATCCCCATGGAATTGATGCCCAGAAATTCTATTTCCTGTAAGGTCCGTTTGTAGTACATCTTCTTTTTCTCCGGAGGTGCGAATACGCGTCCCATTAGGATAAAGTACCTGCCAATATGGGTGAAGAGTTCTTTTAAGGGTTTCATAGTTTGTTTTTTGAACCATATAAGTTCACATAAGTTTTTTATATGCTTTTATGTGCCTTATATGGTTGGCGTATTTTATTATTTATCCTCAGTTTATTGATGTTAAATTTAATTATTTTAATCATAAAAATTTAAGTAGTTAGAGTTTTATGTGTCCTTATATGCCTTCTGTGGTTTGTTTACAATAGTTTGTGCTTGTTATGATGTGTTTCCATAATTTTTTATAAGTTCCTCTTTCATTTTAGGCACGCCTGTGCTTGCTTGTTCCTGAATTAGATTTACATTTTTCGTCCTGCCCGGCTGTGAAGCTTTTGGATCGACAACGTAGACGGGGACGTTGTCATTTACAAAATCAACAAGACCTGCTGCCGGATAAACCTGCAGAGAGGTTCCGATTACTGCATAGATATCAGCCTGAGCGCTTATCTCTGCAGCTTTCTGTATGTTAGGCACGGGTTCGCCAAACCAGACAACATACGGACGCAACTGAGAGCCTTTTTCGCATTTGTCACCCATTTTTAACTCCCAACCTTCTATATCATAAATTAGATTGGGATCGGCAGTGCTTTGGGCTTTTCTGATTTCGCCATGCAAATGCAGTACGTTGGAACTTCCTGCCCGCTCGTGCAGGTCATCCACATTTTGGGTAATGATTTGAACGTCAAAATATTTTTCCAGTTCTGCCAGAGTTTTATGTCCTGTATTGGGCTCTGACTCCAGTAATTGCTTCCTTCGTTCATTGTAGAAACGAAGTACCAATTCCGGATCTCGTTCCCACGCATCAGGGCTGGCAACTTCTGTAACATCGTATTGTTCCCATAGTCCTCCCATGTCGCGAAAAGTTTTAATTCCACTTTCGGCGCTTATGCCGGAACCCGTTAAGACGACCAGTTTCTTCATAGAAGCAATTTTTCAGGTTTCTACAAATTTAATGAAAATTTTCGCCTTTGCTTCAACCAGAGAATGTACTCTTTATGTATTCTTTTTCTTACAACATGCCATCGTACCTTATTATTTTAATAATTATTCTCTAATTTTAACCTTTGATAGAACTACTAATAATGAGTCTTCGATTCCCCGAAGGATTTATAAGCAATAATTTGTCGGTGGAATTTTCAGCATTTATAAACAGAGAACATATGAAGAAAAAAACTGTATTAGTCACGATTGCCGTTATTGCTGTGGTAGCGGTCGCTTTAATTTTATTGCCACTTAAAAAAGATCAAGCAGCATCGAAGAAATTTGCACCCTACATTTCTGCCTACACTTCGGGTGTCATCACTAATCAATCTACGATCCGTGTTATGCTTACGGGGAGTTCAGGTGCTGCACAAAAGGGTGAACAGGTTGATGAGGAGTTGTTTGATTTTAGTCCTGATATCGAAGGTGATCTGTATTGGGTGGATAACCGAACTATCGAATTTCGGCCAAAAGAGAAACTCCCATCAGGTAAACTTTTTGAAGCTGAATTCATGTTGAATGAAGTAATGGAAGTTCCAAAGGAATTGAGCTCATTTCCTTTTGAGTTCCAAACAATAGAACAAGATTATGAAACCGAAAACAAAGGAATTCGTGCATACAACCCACAGGGACTCCAGCATCAGATGTTGCTTGGCCAGTTAAGAACATCGGATTATGCCAGCCCCATAGATGTTGAGAAAATGCTTGATGTCACTCAGGACGGAAATGAACTGAACGTTACATGGGTACATAAACCTGACGGTAAGATTCATAAATACACGGTAGATTCAGTTTCACGAAAAGAGACTCCTTCTGAGGTTCAAATGGAATGGAATGGCAAACCAATCAACGCAGATAAAGATAAAGAGGAAACGATAACCATCCCTTCTTTGAGCAATTTCGAAGTAATGAATATTGATGTTACCCATCAGCCGAATCAATACATTTCTCTTTATTTTTCAGACCCAATAGATGAAAAGCAGGAGCTGGAAGGGTTGATCTATTTTGAATCCGGTACTTCTGTGAAAGTTTCAGTGGATGGAAACGAGGTGAAAGTCTATCCTGTAGCCCCTCTAACGAATAAAAAAACGCTTGTTGTTGACCCGGCCGTAAAAAATTCACCGGGTTATGCTCTGAAAGAGCGTTGGACTTCTACAATAAATTTCACAAGTAAAAAACCCAGCGTGAAATTTCTTGGTGACGGCAATATCCTGCCAAGTTCCAATGGATTGGTACTCCCATTCAAGGCTGTGAATTTAAGCGGGGTTAATGTCCAGATCATTAAAGTTTTTGAAAAGAATATCGCCCAGTTTTTCCAGGTAAATCAATATAATGGTGAAAAACAGCTGAAACGTGTCGGCAGAATTGTTCACCAGGAAGATGTAGATTTGAGTTCGAAGAAACCGGTAGATTTGGGTAAATGGAACACATTCGCACTGGATCTTTCTGAAATGATTAACGTTGAACCGGGCGCAATTTATCGTGTGCAAATCAACTTCCGCAAGGACCAATCACTTTATCCGTGTGATGAAGCTTCAGAGACTGAAAAAAGCGGATATCAGTCTTATGAATCTGTAGAAGAAGGGAACGAAAGCGATGTGCGTTATTGGCATTATAAGGGATATGATTATTACAATTACAACGATGATTACAACTGGAAAGAGCGCGACAACCCATGTAAAAAATCCTATTATTTGCGGTATCGTCAGGCGATAACAAAAAATGTACTTGCTTCGGATTTCGGAATTATTGCCAAGCGGGGCGCTGAGGATGAAATGGTTTTTGCTGTTTCAGATTTGAAAAGTACCGATCCAATTTCCGGTGTCAATATTGGTATTTATAATTTTCAGCAAAAGCTTATTACCGAAACGGAAACCGATGCTGAAGGTATGGCACGGGTAGAATATGAAGATTCAAAACCTTTTTTCGTTGTTGCACAAAAGGAATCTCAATATGGCTATCTCCGTGTAGATGATGGCTCCTCATTGTCACTGAGCAAATTTAATGTATCCGGGAGGGAAACCCAGCATGGCTTAAAGGGATTTATTTATGGCGAGCGTGGTGTCTGGCGACCCGGCGATTCACTTTTTATTTCATTCATGCTGCATGACGAACAAAATACGCTTCCGGAGAATCATCCGGTGATGTTTGAAATGAGCAATCCGCGCGGCCAGGTTGTGACGCGGAGGGTGACTTCTTCCGGCGTGAACGGGCTTTATGCTTTCCGCACAAAAACAGAACCCGACGCTCCGACAGGTACTTGGGAAGCTAAGGTTAAAGTAGGCGGAGCTACTTTTTCAAAAGATTTAAAGATTGAAACCATAAAGCCGAACCGGCTTAAAATGGAACTTGATTTTGATACCGATATCTTTTCTTATCAGGATAAAAACCCTTCGGGAAATCTGCATGTGGAATGGCTGCATGGTGCTACAGCAGGCAACCTAAAAGCAGAAGTTAAAATGAAGCTTGCTGAAGCCAACACGCGTTTTGATGACTATCCTGGTTTCACGTTTGAAGATGAATCCCGAAAATTTTCTTCTTTCGATAAAACAATTTTTGAAGACAAAGTAAATAGTGAAGGAAATGCCGTCATAAAACCTGACCTTCATATCAGTTCAAAGCCTTCAGGCATGCTGAATACCTATTTCACAATTAAGGCATACGAAGAAAGCGGAAATTTCAGTACAACTCAGAAAATGGTCCCGTATTCACCATATAAGTGTTATGTTGGTTTGAAAGTCCCCAAAGGCGATGGCTGGCATGGAGCTCTTTCATACGATAAAGAGTATACTTTGCCGGTAGTTACAGTGGACGAAGAAGGGAATTCCGTTGGTCAGGACAATCTTGAAGTGGAGATTTATAAAGTTAAATGGCGTTGGTGGTGGGAAAGGAACGAACAGGACAATCTTTCCCGTTACGTGGGAAGCTCTTCCAGGTATCTGATGCATGAAGGATCCCTTTCTACAGAAAACGGAAAAGGGTTTTATAATTTCACGATCGGGGAGAAATATTGGGGACGCGTTTACATCCGTGTGGTTGATAAAGAAACAGGCCATAGTGCCGGGAAAATTGCCTATGTAAGCTATCCCGGATGGAGCCAGGATGAATTGCCCGGAGGTGCTACAATGCTTCAGTTTACCACTGACAAAGACACGTATGAAGTGGGTGATGAAATTGTAGCTAAACTTCCTACAAATGGTGAAGGGAGGGCATTTGTCAGTCTGGAAAATGGTTCCCGTGTGCTGGAAACCTTCTGGGTGGAAACTGCTGAGAAATTCACGCGTTTTACGTTCGAGGCTACCGAGGAGATGAGCCCGAATGTTTATGTTCATGTTTCAATGATTCAGCCGCATAATGTTAAAGATAACGATCTTCCTATCCGCATGTACGGTGTTCAACCTGTTAAAGTGGAAAACAAGGAATCGCACCTGCACCCTGAGGTGGATATGCCTGAAAAAGTTCAGCCCCAGCAAGAAGTCGAGTTTAGGGTGAAAGAAAAGCACGGCAAACCGATGAACTATACCGTGGCTGTCGTCGATGTAGGATTGCTGGACATTACAGCATACAAGACCCCCGAACCATGGAAGCATTTTTATGCCCGTGACGCATTGGGAGTCAAAACATGGGATTTGTACGATTACGTGATTGGGGCTTATTCCGGTGAATTTGCCGGATTGTTTGAAGTTGGCGGTGGATTGGATATGAAAGCGCAAGACAAGAAAAGCGCGAACCGGTTTAAGCCTGTAGTCAAATTCTTTGGTCCGTTTCACCTGAAGAAGAAAAAAACAAATAGGCATACATTCAAAATGCCGCAATATATCGGTTCTGTTAAGACGATGGTTGTAGCCTCTCATGAAAAGGCTTTTGGTTCAGGCGATGCAACAACATCCGTGAAGAAACCGCTGATGGTGCAAGCTACGTTGCCCCGCGTTATCGGCCCCCAGGAAGAAATCAATATTCCGGTGACGGTTTTTGCTATGGAAGAAGGTATTGACAATGTAAAAGTGAAAGTGGAAACGAATGAGCTGCTGGAAGCTGCGAAAACAATTAAAAGCGTACAGACAATTCATTTTGATAAACCTGGCGATAAAACGATAAATTTCTTGTACAAAGTGCCTGAAAAACTGGGTGTTGCTAAGGTGAAAATCACTGCAATGGCTGGTTCTGAAACGGCTGTGTCTGAAACTGAACTTCAGGTTCGGACGCCAAATCCAAGAACCACAAAAGTGCTGGATGCCAGTCTTAAAGAGAACGAAACTTTTTCTGAGAATGTAGAGCCCGTTGGAATGGAAGGTACAAACAATGGCATGCTTGAAGTTAGCAGGTTTATGCCGATCAATCTTGAAAAACGCCTGAAGTTTCTTATTCGTTATCCGCATGGCTGCATTGAGCAAACGACTTCCTCTGTTTTTCCACAACTCTACCTGGAAAACATGATTGAACTGTCCAATCAGAGAAAGGATGAAATTCAGGGAAATGTGTGTTCAGGAATCAACCGGATGCGAGAGTTTCAGCTACCGGAAGGTGGTTTTGGCTATTGGCCGGGCAGTGGAAGTGTTTCGCACTGGGGAACCAACTACGCTGGTCATTTCCTTTTGGAAGCAAAAGATAAGGGTTACGACATCCCATCAGGTTTGCTGAACGGGTGGATCAGCTACCAGAGAAAAGCTGCGAACAATTGGCGTGCAGATGATTATTACGATACCCGCGACAATTCGACTCTTGTCCAGGCTTATCGATTATATACCCTTGCGCTGGAAGGTTCGCCTGCGCAAGGAGCAATGAATCGCATGCGTAAGATGGATAAACTCAGCATGCAGGCCAAATGGCGCTTGGCTGCGGCTTATGAACTCACTGGCAAATCAAAAGCAGCTCGCGAAATCATCGAAGGGTTATCCACCGATGTAAAAAAATACCGGGAACTGGGAAACACTTACGGCTCAAATATCCGGGACCGCTCTATGATACTGGAAACGCTTATGCTGATGGAAGACAGTGAAACGGCCCGGAAAGTTGCAATGGAGCTGGGCGAGCGATTAGGCTCTGAGGGTTGGTACAGTACTCAGACAACAGCCTACGCTTTACTGGCTGTTTCAAAGTTCCTGGGCGATAACAAACCGGATGAGCCGATGAGGTTTGAGTATTCTATTGATGGAAATAACTGGAAAAATGTGGTTTCTGACGTTCCGGTGGCTCAGATTGATCTGCCTGTAGAGAATACAGCGTCTGTATCCGTGAAGGTAAAGAACAAGAGCTCCAATATGCTTTTTAGTCGTGTCATACTGGACGGTATTCCGGCAATAGGAGAGGAGACCAGTGAAGCCAATGATTTGAAGATGAATGTCCACTATACGAATATGGATGGCGAATCGATAGATCCTTCGCAAATTGAGCAGGGAACGGATTTTAGAGCTATCGTTTCGGTTACGCATCCCGGTATAAGAAAGCATTATGAAGAGCTTGCCCTCACTCAGGTTTTTCCATCTGGCTGGGAAATTCATAACTTCAGATTAGACCAGACAAGTTCTTATCAAAATCAGTTTGATAGTCCCGAATACCAAGATATTCGTGCCGACAGAGTGTTCACGTATTTTGATCTGAAACCCGGCGATACGAAAAAATTCGTTTTTCAACTAAATGCCACGTATCTTGGAAAATATTATATGCCGGCAGTTCGGTGCGAAGCAATGTATGACAATTCAATCAGTGCGCAAAAACAAGGGAAATGGGTAGAAGTATTAAAGCCTGGAACCGATTAAAGAATTTATTTCACAGGCACAAAAAAATCTTCTGGCTCACGGTGACGGCAGGTTTGCTCCTCTGGTTCTGGTTCAGCCTGCCGAAACCCCTGTTTACTGATCCGACTTGTACCATCCTCGAAGACAACAATGGAGCGCTCTTGTCAGCTCGTATTGCTGAAGACGGTCAATGGCGGTTTCCATACAATAAAGATGTACCCGTGAAATTTGAAAAAGCCATTCTTCAGTTCGAAGACCACCATTTTTATAAACATCCCGGTGTGAACCCGTTTTCTATACTGCGGGCATTGAAGCAGAATATTGAGGCAGGTGAGATTGTGAGTGGGGGAAGCACATTAACCATGCAATTGGTGAGGCTTTCAAGAAAGGGAAAACCCCGCTCGGTTTATCAGAAGTTTATAGAGATGATTCTTTCTTTAAGGGCTGAGTTACGCTATACGAAGGAAGAAGTCCTGGCCCTGTATGCTTCAAATGCACCATTTGGCGGAAATGTGGTTGGTTTGGATGCTGCTGCATGGCGGTATTACAACCGAAGCCCTGAATACCTTTCCTGGGGAGAAACAGCAGCCCTGGCCGTTTTACCCAATGCGCCCTCGTTAATTTTTCCGGGAAAAAACGACAAGGCCTTCAAAGCGAAACGGGATAAACTTTTGAAACAACTTCATGAAGAAGGAATAATCGACCAAATCACTTATGAGTTGTCGATTGATGAACCGCTGCCAGGCAAGCCAAAGGATTTGCCTCAAATGGCCCCACACCTGACAAATCATATTCTGAAAGACGGACACAAAGGCAAGCGCGTTCAAACTTCAATCGAGCAAAGACTGCAACGGCGAGTAATTAGCATTATTGAACAGCACCATCAGCGCCTTCAATCCAATCAGATACACAATGCCGCTGCCCTGGTGTTAGACACAGAAACCGGGCAGGTAAAAGCTTACGTAGGGAACACTAAAGAGTCAAAAAACCGTCATAACAACCGGGTAAATACCATTTTAGCACCACGAAGCTCCGGCAGTATTTTAAAACCACTGCTCTATGCTGCTAAACTGGATGCAGGAGAAATGCTTCCCCATACCTTGATAGCCGACGTTCCTACTCAAATTAGCGGATATACACCGAAAAATTTTGATAAAAAGTATGACGGGGCCGTTCCGGCAGGTACTGCATTGTATCGCTCATTAAACATTCCGGCTGTGCGAATGTTACAGGATTACGGACTGGATAAGTTCTATCACAAGCTAAAGAAGTTGAACCTTTCTACGTTGAATCATCCCGCCGATCATTATGGGTTGTCCTTAATTTTAGGTGGATCCGAAGTTACACTTTGGGAAATCACCGGGGTCTATGCCAGTATGGCCCGCAGCCTGGATCATTTTACCCAACTGAGTTCGCGTTACGATCCAGAAGATTATCATCCGCCGGGTTACCTGGCCGGATTTAAGGAAGACAGAAGACCCCGGGGAAAAAGGAAAAGCAGCTTGTTCTCTGCAGCTTCTACCTGGTTTACTTTCGATGCACTGACCAAATTGAATCGCCCCAGGCAGGAGCGGGGCTGGAAAATTCTGGGCAGTTCCCGGAAAATCGCCTGGAAAACCGGAACGAGCTTTGGGTTCCGTGACGGATGGGCAATAGGTGTGACTCCCCAATACACGGTAGGTGTTTGGGTCGGAAACGCTGACGGAGAAGGCCGCCCCGGGTTAACAGGTTTGAATGCTGCCGCCCCTGTATTGTTTGACATTTTCAAAGAATTGCCCGTAGAAGGATGGTTTGAGCCCCCTTACGATGAAATGATTGAAACGACGATTTGTAGACAAAGCGGCCATTTAGCCGGACGATATTGCCCTCAGTTGGATTCCATGTTTATTCCGCGAACCGGCCTGCGGACAGATGCCTGTCCGTACCATCAAAAAGTGCATCTCGATGCGGAAGGGCAATACCGTGTTACTGCAAAATGCGAAGGAGTGTATGATATGCAGCACCGGTCATGGTTTGTGCTGCCTCCCGTGATGGAATGGTATTACAAAAGAAATCATCCCGGATACAAAGAATTGCCGCCTATGTCACCAGAGTGTCAGACAGCTGAAAAATCCATGGAAATGATTCACCCCGAGCCGGGGGCGGAAATATTTATTCCGGTTGGCCTCGATGGAGAAAGAGGAAAAGCCGTTTTTAAGGCCGCCCACAGGAACAATGAAGCTGTGATCTACTGGCACCTGGATAGGCAATACATCGGCAAAACCACCGAACAACACCAAATTTCCATACGTCCGGAACCTGGCAAACATGTGTTAGATCTGGTTGATAAACATGGAAATTCAATTTCTTTAGAATTTGAGATTGTCAGGTAAGGGGTTTTTGGACAACTTTAGAGAGCCAATTTCAGGAGTAGAAGTAAATATTAGAATGCTCACCAATTAACTGAGAAGTGGATATTTCCCCCTTTTTGTAATAAGTGTATTCATTATCACCTTTAAATATGGTATCTGTATTAATTATTTCCTCGTTTTTGTATTCTTTGATTGTAACCTGTAAATTATATTTTTTATCAAATTTAAAGGGAAATAATGAGTTTGCTTCACCTTGTTGATAAATGTTTGATAAAAAGATAACCAGGAGGGGGCTGAATGGCATATTCCGCTTAGCAGGGGGCTTGTAAATCTCGTATAGCGAGAACTTGCAGGCTGCTATTATTCTTGTATAAGTATATATGAAAATGGGTTGTTGTTCAATCATCCCTTTTAAAATGAATTGGCATGGTCTTTTGAACTCGTACCGGAAATCCCCTCAATTTTCCAGGTATCCATTTGGGCATAGAATCAATTGTTTTTTCCAGTTCTTTTTTGTAACCTGGACATTTTTCTAATCCATGAATCACTCTGGCTTTACTAACACTACTGTCCGGTTCAACTATGAATTGAATATAAACTTTTCCTTTACAATTATTAGGGGGCTTAGATGTATTATCCTTTACATAGGTTAAAAAACAATCATCTGTTGATTTGCATCCGCTATATTTAAAAATTGGCATTTCCTCTACAACAATGTAGATCTGTGCTGGACGCTGTTTTTTTCTGGTGCCAGACGACTGGTCTTTTTCAGTTTGTGCAAACAAGCCAGTGGCAATCAACGTTAACAGGATAAACAGACTTGCTCTCATAAATAATAATCCTATATTATAATAACTGTTTTGTATTCTTATCTATAAACTTGCTGCTTATTGTTTGTATAAATCCAATTGTGTTTTATCTCAGTTAGGGGAATGTAAATGAAATTGGTTCTATTCTTGTTTATTGTCAAATTTACAAGAAAATTGTGAGTTTGTTTCAGTTTCTTGATAAATATTTGATAAAAAGAAAGTTGGCCTGGAGGAAGCGGGATTGCATGCTCCGCTTAGCAAGGAAAATGCTCTCCAGACGTAGGTTTTTATATATCAACTTAATCTAAAATTTATTGGTACTACAACCTCAAAATGTGAGTTTTTTCCTTTATACCTTGGCACTGGCCATTTTTTATAACTTTTTATCACTCGTTTAGCTTCTGAGTCAAGTTTTTCATTTACTGATTGTATAATTGTCAATCTTGACGTTTTCCCAAAATTATCAATATAAAATTTAGCTATCACCAAGCCTTCATTTCCAGTCGACCTTGAGTTTTTAGGATAATTTAACTCCCGGGAAATGTATGCTCTAAAATCATTTAAGCTTGTTTTCATTTTTGCTGCATTATCCAAGCTATCAATTTGTTCAACATATTCAAAATCAAGTTTTCCATCTGCATCGAAAACTTGAACTTGTCCAATTGCCAAATTTGTTAAAAGACATATTGCGAAAATGTTAATTAAATGTTTCATAGTCTGTTGTTTTTTTGTTCATATTTGTTAACTCTCTTTTAAATCTTTTATATGGAATAAACTCTAATAGTTCATTGTATTAGTCCAATTGCTTGATTGTTTTCCTGTCATCTCAGTAATTTCAATCTTTAATATAGACATGGAAGCTATTTTATTACTTTCATAATTTAAATCATGGCTTGCATTTGCGCCATTATGTTTCATGATAATATCCATTCCCTCCCTTTTTTGTTCCTCATCAGTTATAATTTTTACAAAGCCATAACCAATAAGAGATCGATAAGTGGTGGTCCATTTGCAGGCTTTTTCATATTTTTCAATTTTAGTGCTTTGTTCAATTTCAATGCACACATAATTGTTCTGTTTAATCAGATCAATTTTCTTCCCTTCATTTGCACAATGGATGTATATGCAGTTGTCCTGATATCCATAGTTGAGTGGGAGGATATAGGGCCTGTTATGGTCTATAAAACCCAGCCGACAAATTTCAGAGGTTGATAGTATCTCTTCAAATGTGGCTTTGTCCTTAATTTTCTGGTTGACTTTTCTCATTTATATTGGTTGTGTTCAATACAACCCCCTTTTTTATCAAAATTACAAAAGTCTTTTTAATAATTGCCAATGACGGAAAAATATATCGAAAGAATTGATTCTGTCTCTAATCTACTATTTTTTTGAACCAGAAACTATAGATATTACCTCTTTGGCAATGCTTGTTTTTCCGATTTTGAGTTACAAGATTTTTTGGACAAAATTTACGATGAACCGGCAGAGTTTCTTAAACCGTTTTTGAGGTCGAAATCAGTATAGTAACTGCAAGCTATTAATCCGAAATAACTGGAAGAGCTAGACAGTTTAGCTCTTCCGCTGCTTTTATGACAACTTCGTTTAGCAGCATAGGCAAATTCTGTGCTGAACAGTTTTTTGCTATTCAGCTTTTTTGAAGTAATAGTCAGCCTTCTTTTCTTCACCCAGTCGTTTGTAAATTTTTCCCAGAAAATCCGCGTATTTCGGCTTTGGGTCAAGCTTGTATAATTTTAAGAAAACGTTGCGGGATTTTTCAAAGGTTGGATAAATTTCATCCAGCGCATTAAGCAATCTCTCGTACTGACTTGTGGTTCTGTTATTTTTATATGCAGTCATTTCTTTCACATAAGGCTTTTCAGCTTTCCAGAAATATGATTTGGCATACCATTCAAGCGCCGTTATATTGTTTGGTTGCTGTTTTAAAATTTTATCCGCAAGTTTTTTACTTACCTTTTCATTTTCCAGGTTTTTATTAACGATCAGATACCCGGTAAGCAAATCAACATCGTTTTGAGCCTTTTCCTTAATTTCCGGCCATATATCGACTGCCGGTTTCCAGTTTTCACTTTGCACGTAGGTTTCGAATAAGCGAATGGTAATGGTATCGATTTTTTCTCCCTGTGGATATTTTTTATGGTAATCTTCCAGTGCAATTATCTCTTTGGATAAATTATCAATGGTTTTGTAGATTTCAGACAGTGCAAAATATAGTTGGGGAGATGAAAATTCCAGGTATTCTGCTTTCTCAAGATACTTTCTTGCCTTACTGGTTTGATCCAGTTTTTTGGCAGCCAGTCCTGCTTTGTAATATATAGTGGCTTCGGCTTTATTGCCTCTGCTTTCCTGTTTTTCAATTACCTGGTCCCATGCATTAAGAGCAGCTTCATAATTATTTGCCTGATAAGCAGTTTTTCCCTCTTCTGTGAGCTTTTGAGTTGCGCATGAACTTACTATCAGAATAATAAACAGCCCCTGTAGTATAATTCTTTTGTTTTTCATTTTTTATTTATTTTATTAAAAGTGCAAAATTAAAATATTTTTTTACTTGATAGTAAAAGTCAGGGAAAACTCAGTTAACTCAGTATATTTGTGAGTTTTGAAATAGGCTGAGCGAATAAATTTAACTGCGAAAGCTTAGAACGCTTCAGCTATGAATCTAAAAGGAGCGCTAAAGCTATGACTGCTATATATAGGGAGTTTTGTGGTATTCATTTTTTAAGCAGGCCGATAGGTTAAGGCAACGCATTTATCATGCATAATTCAGTTTATGTTTATTCAGTAGAATACTGATGTGAGTTAGTTATTCGTCTGTTTTGTCACCGCTTTTCTGCGCGTTTCCAAATAAATACCCAATGGGTTCAAGGCCGATACTATGAGATGAAATAATTTTTATCATTGCAAATAAGGGAACAAATATCACCATGCCTGCAATGCCCCACATTAAACCTCCGATTACTACTGCTAAAATAACCATCAGTGGATTTAGCTTCACTTCTTTTCCTATAATAAGGGGTTCAAGCACATAACTTTCTATTAATTGAATAGTAATGATAATCGCTGTTAACAGCAAAACCTTTTGTAAGCTGTCGAAAAAGACAAAAGAAAACAATATGGGCATCAATCCGCTTACGAAGGGGCCAAGGTAAGGAATGATTGTAATTAAGGTGCCAAAAATGATTAACAGGATAGCGTAGGGAAGGTCAAATATCAGAAAAGTGATGTAATACATAATTCCCAGTAAGACCATCACTTGTGCTCGTCCCCATAAATACTGAAAAACTACCTTGCTTATTTTGCTGAATACCTCTTTGGCATTTTCCTTTTTTTCCTTACGGACATACATCATTATAAAATCATAAAGCTTTCCCCTGTATAGTAGCAATAAGATTACATAAATCAATACCAGTAAAAAGTTGAATAATGAATTTATAAAACTACTTACAAAATGAGTTACCCGGGATTCAACTTCATTGAAAAATTGTTCTGATCTATCGTGCCAGATATTGCTCTGTTCTTCAAGTGAAATATTTGTTGCTGAGGCAATTTGTTTCTGGACCTTATTAATAAATGATTGCAATTCATCTCTAAAAGAAGATATCTCTGATACGAAATTATTCAATTGATAAACAAAAAGAAACAAAATGGCACCTACTACAATAAAAAGGACCACGGTGCTTATAATTGAGGTAAATACCCGGTTTAGACCCTTTCTTTCCAAAAAATTCGAAAACGGCATCATTAATGAAGCCAGCAATATGCCAAAAAGAAACGGCGTTAAAAAGGGTGCTCCAAAATATAAAATGGCAAACGTCAGTACAACAAATATCAGTATCTTATTTATTGTTGATAATCTTTGCATGGTATGCTTATTTTATAGTATAGATTTTTGTTCTTTAAGTTGCAACATTTTTTCGCTTCTAATTTTTTATTTATGCCAAATTTAAAGCAAAATTATGGTTTATACTTATGTTTAAAAAAATTTAATAGAAAATTAAAATTGACAGGGAAATTATAATTACTAGTTTGTAGGAATGTTCCAGTTGATGATTGTCTTAACCATTTTTTATAAATATGAATAATATTTTTATATACCAAACCGTTATGTCTATAGAGGTTTGATTACAAGGCATTTGACTTGTCCTAAATAAATTTTAATGCCCGTATTATTTAACTAAAAAGTGTATTAGTTATGGAACCCAAAAAGACTGAAAAAACAGATCTTGAAAATAAAAAAAATATCTTCATTGAAATAGGATTTATCGTGGCTCTGGGTTTGATCCTTTTAGCTTTCCAATGGACTTCCAAGCCAGAGGAAGTAGAGGGTTTTGAAAGTGAAAGTGATACAGAGATTGAACAGGAATCTGTTCCGATAACCCGGCAAGAGCAGGAAAAAGAGCCGCCACCACCACCAAAAACTACAGAAGTGATAAATATTGTTGATGACGAGGTGGATATAGAAGATGAACTAAGTCTTGAGACAACAGAAGCTGACCAGGAGACGGAAGTTTCTATCGATGCTTTTGCTGATCAGGAAGAGGAAGCAGAGGAAGAAGAAGAAATCTTTGTAAGGGTAGCAAACATGCCAAAATTTAAAGGTGGTGGTCTTAATTCATTCAGAAAATGGGTGCAGAAAAACCTGGAATATCCCACTGTTGCAGCAGAAAATGGTATTGAAGGAACCGTTTATGTGAAATTTGTTGTTAACAAAGATGGTTCTATTACCAATATTCAGGTGATTAGAGGAGTCGACCCATCGCTTAATAAAGAAGCGGTAAAGACCATAAAAAGTGCTCCGAAATGGAAACCGGGTAGTCAACGAGGGAAACCCGTAAGAGTCAGATTCAGTGTGCCGATTGTATTTGAATTGCAATAAAGCTATTGTGTTGCTGAAGGTTGAATTTGGCTTTAAGTTGATTAAAGTTTGATTCTGGAAAGTTTCATGATGCATTAATGATATCTTATATTTCTTTGCGCATCATGAAACTTTTTTTATTCAAATTTATAACGGAGGATATAGGTTTCTGTCAGCTTTGTAGTCTCCGGTTCAAATGTTCTGGCCTGGAATTATTTTTGGGTTTGTTCCTCTTCCATTAAAGAAGAATTTCATTATTTTTATTGCATGAAAACAGAGATATCTATTGGTGTTTTTGATTTTATCATGATTCTTGGCATTTACCAGGGTATTTTGTTGAGTGGACTTTTTCTGAAGAATGCTACCCGCGAGAAGATAGCTCATTATTATCAGGGCATTTTTTTACTGGCGCTTTCCCTTGCCATTTTGGAAGAATTTTTGAACAACACAGGGTACATTTTAAAAATTCTGCCATTAACCAATTTCGCCGAACCGCTTAATCTTGCTTATGGCCCATTGTTGTTTCTATATGTAAAAAGAAGCCTTTATCCTCAAAACAAATTTAGCAAGGACAGCCTTCACTTTATCCTATTCTTTATTTATCTTGTTTATATGGGCTTTTACTTCTTTCAACCGGAAGTTGTAAAATACAATTCCTACATCCACAGTAAGCACCCTGATTGGCCGCAGCTGGCTGTCAATTATGCTTTTTCTGAAGATCCGCTTGGAATACGGTCTTATATCAATCCCATTACGGCGGTCCATTTTTCAATTTACCTTTTGTTGACAGTGAATGTCATTTGGTTCAGAAAAAACAAGAGCGATGCTTTGAATACAAAATTCAACAAAGAAAAAATAGCAGAGCTAAAAACTTCCATCATTCATTTTGTTACGCTGATTGCTATTTTTATTGCTACAAAAACTCTTTTTGCCCGCGATCTGGGGGATTATTTTATCTCTGTATATATTGCAATTTTATTTAGTCTTACCGCATATCGGGCAATGAGTAAATCTGCCTATTTTGACACTCCTCATTCTTTTCTGGATATGTCCCTGCCAAAATACAAGAAATCTTCCCTTTCAGAAGATCAGAAAAACAAATTATTGGCGGCTATAAAAAAAGAAATGGAGCAAAATAAATATTACACAGATAATTTGGCTTCACTCTCCGGCCTGGCAAAGCTCCTGAATGCAAGCAATCATCATGTATCCCAGGTTATCAATGAAAAGATGAATAAGAATTTTTATGAAATGATTGCCTGGTACAGGGTTGAATCGGCAAAAAAGCTCCTCAGAAGCAAAAAGCACAAGAATCTTACCATTGAGGAGATTGCAGAGGAGGTTGGCTATAATTCAAAATCTTCTTTTAATACAGCGTTTAAGAAAATTACCGGGCTAACGCCTTCATCCTTTCGCAATCAACATTCGTAGTTCGCAGAATATTTTTTCAATTTTTTTGTAAACCTTTCATCAAAGAAAGTAAAAAGTGTATTGTTTAGATAATCAGCTTTTACTTGTGTGTGATTTGTACTTCCCGATAAGTTCGAACGCCTTCCCTATAGGCTAAAAACAGTTGGCTGAGAAACCGATCGTACTTTTGAAAAAAAACAAAAATTTACGACTATGCACACAGCAGCGCACAAAAACAACGAACGCCAGTATTACCTAGATTGGTTACGTATTATGTTAATTCTGACAGTATTCCTTTTCCACATTGGGATGATTTTCAGCACATTCGGCTGGCATATTAAAAATGAAGAGCAACTTAGCAGCTTAGCTCCTGTAATGAGTTTCCTGCATCTGTGGCGTATGCCTTTGCTTTTTTTGATATCTGGTGCAGGAACTTATTATGCTTTGGGTAAACGTAGTGACAAGCAATATCTGAAAGAACGTTTTCAGCGTTTATTGATTCCCCTGGTTGCGGGGATTTTTATCCTCGTGCCTGTACAGGTGTATATAGAACGGATCGGAAGTTATGATTCACTTTTTCAGTATTATCTCTATATGTTTGACGGGGTTTATCCTTCGGGAAATTTTAGCTGGCACCATCTTTGGTTTATTGCCTATCTCTTTTTGATTTCCCTGCTTATCACTCCTTTTTTTAAGTATTTTAAAAGCAGAAATTTCCGGAGGTTCAACTTGTGGCTTGAAAAACAGGTTACCCGAAAAGGGGGAATGAATCTTATTGTTCTTCCACTTTTGATTTCCCAGTTGGTGCTAAAACCTTATTTCCCGCGTGAAACGCATGATGTTGTAAATGACTGGGCTTTTATTGCCTTTAATCTAACTTTTTTTCTGGCCGGATTTCTATTGTTTGTGAATCCACGAATTGTTTATCATGTAAAAAAACAAAGAAAGATTTTCTTTGCTCAAGCTGTTCTAGGATCCGTGATATGGTTTTTTGGATACGATCATTGGAATCTGCCCTTTTTTCTTAATGAATTGCTTAACATTACTGTAATATGGAGTTGTTCGGTTGCTGTAATAGCTTATGCAGCGCTTGGTCTTAACAAGAACTCTCTTTTCAGGAAGCGGGCTACCGAAGCGATTTATCCGTTTTACCTGCTACATCAACCGGTAATTATATTGTTCGGATATTACATTATTCATTGGGATGTGCCGGTTTTGTGGAAAGCTATATATGTGCTTGTTTTTAGCTTTTTTACATCAATTGGGGTATACTGGCTTTTTATTTATCCTTTTAATGCAATGCGCATTCTTTTTGGCATGAAAAAGCGGAAGCCTCCCTTAAAGAATGCCATCTTTGGGTCTCTATAGCCTAAGGATGAAGCTTTTACCTCTGCTGGTTTTTAATTGTTTTTTAAGATATTCGGTAGGAAAGATGGCATTCTTCCTTTCGCTCAGCGATGGGAGCTATCTTTTGGCCTCTTAGCCTTAAGATGATGCTTCTCTCCCCCTCCGAAGAATACCATCTTTCGGTGTTAATAACCTTCAGATGATGCCTTTATCTTTGTTGGGTTTTAATTGTCTTTCTAGGTATTTGACAGAAAAGATGGCATTCACCCTCACGCTCAGCAACCCAATTCAGCAATTTCGTGATATTCAATAAATTCTGTCCTACCATTAAATATGTCGTTTAAAACAAAATCTTTAGCGAGTTTTGTTTTCCCTTCAGAAATTAGTGCTTTATATGAGCTATATTTATATTCCTGATAATTTTCTGTTATTCCATGTTTTGCAGGATTGAAATGAACATAATATATTAATTTTTTTAGATAACTTTCGGTATCCACTTTCTTTCTTTTAAAATTTCTTAACAATAGATTTCGACTGCGTTTGTACCGTTTATTAACTGCCATAGTATATGAAATAAAGAACTTTCGAAATTGTTCAGAAAGTATTTTTTGGGGAGCAATCGGGTTGTTTTTCGTTTTTATAACTAAATGAAAATGATTGTTTAAAAGACAATAGGAGAGCGTATCAGCATAATCAGAAATGTAATGTTCATATTTTTTAAGAAAAAAGTGATAGTTCATTTCTTCAAAAAATATTTTTTCATAATTATTTCCACGGTTGTAAATATGGTAGTATCTGTCCCATTCCAGTGGGGTGTGTACAATTTCCGAATACATGGCGGCTTTTTTAATGATAAGTTTGAGGGTAAAGGTAAGAAAATTCGAAAAATTTTGGCTCCCCTCGCCGAAGAATACCATCTTTCGTTGTTAATAACCTTAAAATAAAACCTATACCTCTGTTGGTTTTTATTGTCTTTTGAGATATTTGACAGAAAAGATGGTATTCTTTACCACCCCGCGCGAAAGAAAAGATGGTATTCTTCCTCGCCCCTCGCGATTCAAAGCAACGCCGCCCCGATAACTCCTGCACTGTCGCCTAGTTCAGGTTGGGCGAATGTTGTTTTGAGCGAATGATTGAAGATGTATTTTTTGGCTTCCTTGACTCCTTCTGTATATAAGCTTTTGATATTTCCAAGACCACCGCCAATGACGATTATTTCCGGGTCTATAATGTTAATTACCCGGGCTATGCCTTTGCCAAAATAGTAGCATAACCGATAGATGGTTTTTGAAGCATGTGCATCGCTGCCTTGCTCGTGCAAGTAATTGATTTCTTTAAGTGTTTTAGTGTTTCCGCTTAATTCCTGGTAATACTTTTCTAACGCCGGGCCTGAAATAATCGTTTCTACGCAGCCTGTTTTTCCGCAGTAGCACTTTCCGCCGGATTCATCCAGGAAATTGTGTCCCCATTCTCCGGCAATTCCATGTAATCCTTTAAGTATGCTACCATTTACTACAATACCACTGCCCACGCCAGTGCCCATTATTATTCCAAATACTACTTCTGCGTGAGGATTTAACCGGTGAGCTGCTCCAAAATTTGTTTCAGCAAGGGCAAAACAGTTTGCGTCATTGGCAAGCTTCACTGGTAATTGCAGCGTTTTTTGAAGATCATGAAGCAGGGGTTTGCCGATCAGGGAAGTGGTATTGGCATTTTTTATTGTTTGCCTTCCGGGATCATGCGTGCCCGGAATTGCGATTCCTATTTCGCCTGGTGACTCACCTGTTTTTTTCTTGAGTTCCCTGAATAATTTATTGATTTGAGTGATGATATGCTTGTAGCCTTTTTCTTTTTCTGTCGGGATTCGTATCCGGCTGATGATTTCTAATTGTTTTCCTGGTCGCAGAGATACACCTTCAATTTTTGTTCCGCCAACATCAATTCCCCATAAAATTTCTGGTGACATCATGTCACTTTCTTTTTTGCTTGAAAAAATCGATAAGCAGGTTACTGCATTCATCTTCCAATACTCCGGCAGTTAATTTTGTCCTGCGGTGGAGCAGGTTGTGCTGGTTGCTTAGAAATCCATGCTTCTTGTCATCAGCGCCATAAACAATACGGGCTATCTGAGTCCAGTATGAAGCTCCGGCACACATAGGGCAGGGCTCAAGGGTAACATAAAGTGTACATTCTTTTAAATATTTTGCCCCCAGATGGTTCTCTGCCGCTGTATAGGCTTGCATTTCTGCATGAGCCGTAACATCATTCAATGATTCTGTCAGATTATGAGCCTTGGCAATGATTTGATTATCGCAAACAATAACTGCACCGATTGGCACTTCGTCCCGCATCATTGCCTTTTTTGCCTCTTTAATGGCTTCTTTCATAAAATGTTCGTCGTTCAGAATCATATTCGGTTTGTTTATATGGTCAAAAATACAAAATAATTATTGTGAGTGTAAGAGTAAAAAAACCGTCTCAAATAAAAAATGAGACGGTTTTTAATACAATATTTATTTTTGCTTATTGCATTTCACTTGCCATAACAGTCTTTGCGTCAAAGTCAAGTTCATCATCACCATTTCCAACTTCACCATCGGGATTATTAATAGCATTAACTTTTAAGAAACCTTTATGTCCATCATTGGTAACGAATGCTACAATATCCCCTTCAACTATTGTTACTGAGGTATTTGTTAGATCTGAAATATTTTGAATATCTTCAGCTGTAATGTCAGTGAAGGTATAACTATCAGTAACAACATTATAGTTTGTTGTATTAGGTAATGTTCCATCATTGTGAATAGTAACTGATGTTGAATAATCAGGAGATAAAAGCTTAAAAGCGAGTGCTTTTGTTAAGCCTTCATGTCCAAATATAATATCAGCTGAATCTTTCATGTTATTGTTATCCAGGTAGTTATATGAATATCTGTTTCCATGTTCTATTGAAAAAAGGTCTTCTGCCGTTCCTCCTTGTAAAGCAACTTCCAAGACTTTATCATTGTATTCAGTAATCTCTATAGTCTCTAGTTTAGCAATTTCAATTGAAAAATCATGTCGTTCTTCCAAATCGTTTTCATCAGTTACATAAAGAGCAAAATCTAATGTATTACCGGCTTCACTTTCAGCGGGAATGAATGAGTAAGTATAGATATCAGAAGTTTTTTCTTTGAAATTGTCTTCTTTGGTGTCTAGCCTGTCATTGTTTTTAAATAATTCAATTTTTGCCAGATCGGCATCAGACTGGATAGAAAACTCAAGTTCTGTCGTATCTCCAACTTTGAGAGTTTCAGGTGCGTTTCTTTCGGTGATGTAAATTTGATTGGTCTCTTCATCTTCTTCACATGCTGTGAAAATTCCTATCATTGCGATCATTGCAATGCTTAAAATAATTTTGATTTGTTTCATACTGATTTTCGTTTTTTTGGGTTAATGAATATTTTCTTTTCTGTTTAATTTATTAATTTACATATAGCAATTTCTATACCAAAGATACTATGATTTACATACGTATCAAAGCCTTTTTTGTTCATTTTTTCAGAAGAAATATATCTGTTTGTGGTTTTGTTTAATGTTGGAAAATTATCATCCATGTTTATCTCATTGTTTACTTTCGGGTTATTTTATGGTCTTTCTTTTCTGTTTAAACAATTATTTTCTAAAGAAGTTTATTCTCTGTACTATGTTTTTTTATAGCATTATTATGCAGGAGCGTATAGTAAAATATTTTCTTCAAAGGCTGGTTTTTTGTTTGTTGATTTTAGAATAAGTTATACATTTGTAATAGGTAAAGGATGTTGTTGAAAACAAAAAAGAATCTTTCTGTAAGCGTCTGTTTCTGCTTTCATCTCATTTCTTTATCAGGTTTTTATTCACTAAATTTTAAGGTTTATGAACATTTATGTAGGTAATTTAAACTACAAACTTCAGGAAAGCGAATTAGAAGAAGTATTCAGCGAGTATGGCGAAGTTTCTTCTGTAAAACTCATTAAGGATAAGTACACAGGGAAAGCCAAAGGTTTTGGATTTGTCGAAATGCCGGACGATGAAGCAGCTAATAAAGCAATTGAAGAATTAGACGGAAAAGAGCTGAGCGGCAGGGAGATGAAGGTCAACCAAGCCAGGTCAAAAAATTAATTTTCTTTTTGTACTGTCCTTCGGTCCTTTTGGAACTGGATTATCAAAACTTTTTGAGAAAGCTGTCTTGAAGTGAACTTTTTAGTTTTCTTTAGACAGCTTTTTTGCTGTTTGTCTATGGCTTTTGCCTTTTGTTTTTGCTGGCGCATTCAGAAATACTTAAAAGCAAGGATTATTAACTTATTACAGGGCTAAGTAATAAGTTTCAGCACTAAAATTATCCAAAATCATTTAAAAACGTGGTTGCGAAAATATCGACATGACTCACAAACCTCTAAGTTATTCTAATACGCATTACGAAATATATTTTGTTACTCCTTATATGCTGCAAATTTCCTCTGCTTGGTGCAACTGCCACTGCTAACTCATCAATTAATTGATGCTCATTTTAAGATTTGCCTTTACTTCTGAAACTGCCTTAATATTTGCCTCTACTTCTGAATGTACCTAACTACTTTTTGCTATATCTTCCTTATGTCTTCTGCTTTCTGCAAGCTGCAACTGCTTACTTCCTTTTAATCACCTTCTTTTTCTGTTTTTTCTCTCCATTCCCTTTCTTTCACTCCTTTTCCTGTTCCTTTGCCTATGAAATACGCAATAATTAGAAAAACAAGGGAATAAGTTTCCAGAATGGAGGAATAGTTTGTTTCCTGGATAATTAATAACAAGCCTGCTGTAATTATGATAAAAATAAGGTCATATTTTCGTTCTTTCCTCATAGCTTACATGTTTTAAGTTTTTTCATCCTTTTTTTCTTATTAAATATCAAGCACAAAATCATGCACTAGAGATTTGGACTAAAAGATTAAGAGACTAAATTAACCTAATAATTTTTTTCTTCAAAATTTGTATATTGAAAGTTTAATTGTCTAACCTTGACTTATTTACGCAGTTTTATGTTTATTAATATGAATTAAGTGCTGAACTTATGCCGCAAAGCGGTATTAATTTCTTGCGCCGCTTTAGCGGCTATTGGAAGGCGATGCCTGCTTCGGTTCACTAAAATTGTTGTAAAAATTTTAGTAAATTGAATCGAACTGAGCGTAATCTTAGTCGCTGTCGGAGAAAGGAATAATTCGGTACTTATTCGGGCTCAAACAATACAATAGACACGATTGTTTTATTTTAATATTTTTTCAAATATAGGTTAAAGAGTGAATAAAAAATTATAGGTTTGATTGTTAATTTTTAAGTTATTTTTTTATGTCATTTTATTTCAAACACCCGGATAATCTGAAAATTGATTTTAATGATACTTCTTTCAGTTTATTGATGCAGAAACGCATTCATAAAGTTTTACTGATAGCAAGTAGTTATGATGCCTTTATGCTGGAAGAAGACGGACGGATTGATGAGCAGATATTCAATGAATATGTTTCACTGAACCTTAGGTATCCGCCGATTTTTCTTATGGCGCATACGCCTGAGGAAGCTTTTCAAATTTTGCGGGATGATCAAATTGATTTGGTTATTACCATGTTGAATATGGGCGGTTATGATACGTTTGAATTGGCTCATGAAATCAAGGATGAGCATCCAAACATCCCTATTGTTGTACTCACCCAGTTTTCAAGAGAAGTGTCTTTACGTCTTGAAAATGAGGATTTATCTGCAATTGACTATATATTCTCGTGGTTAGGAAACGCTGATCTTTTATTGGCTATAATTAAGCTAATTGAAGATAAAATGAATGCAGAGCATGATGTTGAGGTTGTGGGGGTCCAGACAATTTTATTGGTTGAGAATTCTATTCGGTATATTTCTGCTTACTTGCCTAATATTTATAAAATCATCTTTAAACAATCAAAAGAATATGTAAGAGAGGCATTGAATGAGCACCAGAAGATGCTTAGAATGAGAGGACGGCCAAAAATTCTGCTTGCCACCACTTATGAAGAAGCTGTAGAGCTGTTTGAAAAGTATAAACATAATTTGCTGGGCGTAATTTCTGATATTAGTTATGACAGAAATGGGATTAGAGATAAATTCGCCGGAATTAAATTGTGTCAAAAGATCAGGGAGCATGATGAATTTATCCCGTTTTTACTACAATCCTCTGATAAAGAGAAGAAGAAACTGGCAGATGAAAACAATGCGGGTTTTCTTCACAAATATTCCAAAACCCTTTCTATAAAGCTTCGTAATTATATTATTGAACAATTTGCTTTTGGCGAATTCGTATTCAGGGATCCCAAAACAATGGAGCCCATTGGCCGTGCTTGTGATTTGCAGACACTTCAGGAGTTGATCCAGGAAATTCCCGACGATAGCCTGGCATACCATGCAAGTCGGAACGACCTTTCGAAGTGGTTGAATGCAAGAGCGATTTTTCCTATAGCGCAGATGTTCAGATATCTTAAACTGGAGGATTTTCAGTCGATAGATGAAGTACGGGATTATGTGTACCGGGCTATTTCAAGCTATCGTATGAACAAAGGCAGAGGAGTGATTGCAAAATTTGATAAGAATAGTTTTGATGAATATTTAATATTTTCAAGAATAGGTGAGGGGTCAATTGGGGGAAAAGCCAGAGGTCTTGCCTTTGCAAATTCCCTCATTAAGAAAAACCGTATTTTCAATAAATATAAGGGAGTCGTCATAACTATTCCAAGAACTGTGGTGCTTAGTACTGATATTTTTGATGAATTTATGGAAGGCAATGACCTTTATAAAGTTGGTCTTTCAGAAATTGATGATGAAAAAATATTGAGCAGTTTCATCGATGCCAGGCTTCCTAATCGGGTTTATCAGGATTTATATGCTTTCGTTTCTGTAGTCAAAAATCCAATTGCTGTTCGTTCTTCCAGTAAACTTGAAGACTCACATTACCAGCCTTTTGCCGGCATATATAACACCTATATGATTCCGCGCGTGGATGATAATACAAGAATGATTCAATTGTTATCCGAGGCAATCAAAAGTGTTTACGCTTCAGTCTTCTTTGAGAACAGTAAGGCTTATATGGCTGCCACTTCAAATGTGATTGACGAAGAGAAAATGGGAATCATTCTTCAGGAAGTTTGTGGTTCACAACACAATAATTACTTTTATCCGACATTATCAGGAGTTGCCCGTTCAATTAACTTTTATCCGGTAGAACCCGAAAAGTCGAACGAGGGTATTGCAAATATTGCCTTTGGGCTTGGAAAGCAGATTGTTGATGGCGGAGTGTCGCTTCGTTTTTCTCCAAAGCATCCAAAGAGGGTTTTGCAGCTTTCAACTACTGATTTGGCTTTAAAATCGACACAAAAATATTTTTATGCACTTGATATGAATCCGGAAAGTTTTTCCCCTTCAGCTGATGATGCGGTAAATTTGCAAAGGTTAAGGGTGAATAAAGCAGAAGCTGATAAATCCCTGAAACATGCTGTATCGACTTTTGATTTACAGGATAATACAATACGAGAAGGAACTTTACATGAAGGAAAGCGAATAGTTACTTTTTCGAATGTGTTAAAACATAAAGTCATACCATTAGATAAGATTTTGCAGGATTTGTTGAGTATTGGTCAGAAAGAAATGAATAATCCTATTGAAATTGAATTCGCTGTAGATTTGAACGTAAAAAAAGATGAACCGTATATATTCAATTTTTTACAGATAAGACCTATTGTTGGTGATGAAGAGCTTGATGATTTTGATTTTGAAAACGTTTCTGTCGAAGATACTTTGATTTATTCAGAGTCTGCTCTGGGTAATGGCAGAATTGATGATATTTATGATTTCGTATATGTTAAACCCGAAAATTATTCATCTTTGAAAAGCTTTGAAATAGCCTCGGAGATTTCAAAACTGAATGAACATTTTAAGGCTGAAGGGAAAAACTATGTGTTAGTAGGCCCTGGTCGGTGGGGAACGGCCGATCCTTCTTTGGGCGTTCCTGTCAAATGGGCTCAAATATCACAGGCACGTGTGATTGTAGAATCAGGACTTGAAAATTACCGTATTGACCCCAGTCAGGGCACGCATTTTTTTCAGAATTTAACTGCATTCAGGGTGGGGTATCTTACTATTAACCCCTATATAAACGATGGTCACTTTGATTTAACTTATCTTTCAGAATGCCGGGCAGCGTATGAAACTGAATATATTCGGCATATCAAATTTGAAAAACCTGTAACAGTTCAGATTGATGGCAGACAGAGTAAAGCAGTAGTTCTTAAGCCCAACGGAGACAAAACTTAAAGCTTTTTAAAACATGAGGAAAATCATGTTTTAAAAAATTCAAAAAATTTGGTAAAATCATCTTTTAAAGATTACTTTTACAGTGTTAATACATTAACAGTTAATGTTAAAAAACATATTTTGTACAATCATTAAAACTTTTAGAGATGAACGTAGATAAATTAATGAACGATCTTGAAAAGAAACACCAGGGCGAGGTGGAGTATCTTCAGGCTGTAAGAGAAGTATTAGAATCAATTGAGGATGTTTACAATGAAAACCCTCAGTTTGAAAGTGCCGGAATTATCGAAAGACTTGTAGAACCAGATCGTATACTTACTTTTAAGGTTCCATGGGAAGATGATAATGGTAATGTTCATGTGAACCTGGCTTATCGTGTACAATATAATAATGCTATCGGACCATATAAAGGCGGCATGAGATTCCACCCGAGTGTAAATTTAAGTACACTGAAATTTCTTGGTTTTGAGCAGATTTTTAAAAATTCACTTACTACCCTTCCAATGGGTGGTGGTAAAGGTGGTTCAGATTTTGATCCAAAAGGAAAATCTGACTCTGAAGTTATGCGGTTCTGTCAGTCTCTGATGACAGAGTTGTGCGCTTTAATCGGACCCGAAACAGATGTACCTGCCGGAGATATTGGTGTAGGTAAAAGAGAAGTTGGCTATCTTTATGGAATGTATAAGAAATTAGCCAAAGAAAATACAGGCGTGTTCACTGGTAAAGGCTTAAGTTGGGGCGGAAGTTTGATTCGTCCGGAAGCTACTGGTTTTGGTAATGTATACTTTGCTAAGGAGATGTTAGAAACAGCCGGTGACACTTTAGAAGGTAAGACTGTTGCTATTTCAGGATTTGGAAATGTATCCTGGGGTTCTGCTCTAAAAGCTACCGAGTTAGGCGCTAAAGTTGTATCAATCTCAGGTCCTGACGGATATATTTATGATCCTGAAGGAATTTCCGGAGAAAAAATTGATTACATGCTTGAGTTAAGAGCATCCAACCAAGATATCGTAAAACCATTTTCATACGAGTTTGAAAGTGCTGAGTTTTATGAAGGTCAAAAGCCATGGGATTTGAAAGTAGATATAGCTTTACCATGTGCTATTCAGAATGAACTTGATGAGAACGACGCTAAAAAGTTAGTGGATAATGGCGTGATATGCGTTTCTGAAGGCGCAAATATGCCATGTACCCCTGAAGCTGTAGAGGTTTTCCTTAAAAACAAAGTACTTTACGGTCCGGGTAAAGCAGCTAATGCTGGTGGCGTTGCAACATCAGGCCTTGAAATGACTCAAAATTCAATGAAATTAAGCTGGACACGTGAGGAAGTTGATGCGAAGCTTAAAGAAATCATGAAAGACATACATGATGCATGTGTTAAGCATGGTAAAGATGAAAGCGGATATGTGGATTACGTAAAAGGATCTAACATAGCCGGTTTCCTTAAAGTTGCCAATGCAATGCTTGATCATGGTGTAATCTAAGCAATTTTCAATTATACATATTACTCTTGGATTTATGTAAGAGGGAAAGTTTGACTTTCCCTCTTTTTTGGTTTGTGTTATTGTGTTCTTTTTGTTAAAACAATTCATTTTTTTATTCGTTAAAAAACAAGAAACCTTCATCTAAATTAATATAGAAAAAGATGATTGTAGAATGCTATAGAGAGCTAATAATGACAATAAAGAGATCGATAATTATACTGGCAATGGTCGCTGCTATATTGGCAGCAGATTTTTCTGGTATTAATGCACAAGTAAGAGATACCATAAACGGTAAACCTTATTATGTGTTGGAAGCTGCCATTAATAATGGAGATACTATAGGAAATATTAAAATGGAAGAGGTTGTTGTATTCCCTGATTTAGACTTCGATAGTAAAAGAGCTCGCAGAAAATATAAGAAATTGATCAGGGATTTAAAAAAGGTTTATCCGTATGCGATAAAAGCCAGAAATCAATTAATAGAGATGGAGTGGGAGTTCAGAAAACTCGAGACGGAAAAAGAGAAAAGAAAATACATTAAAAAAGTAGAAAAGGAGCTGAAAGAAGATTTTAAAGATGATTTAAAGAAGCTTACTATAACGCAAGGCAGATTATTATTGAAGCTTATTGACCGGGAAACCGGAAGAACCTCATATACGCTTTTGAAAGAGATGAAAGGAGGTTTTTCTGCAGTTTTTTGGCAGACTTTAGCCAGAGTCTTTGGTCATAATCTTAAATCAGATTACGAGCCTCATGGAGATGACCGCTTAATTGAGCGTATAGTTGTGTTAATTGAGCACAATCAAATATAAAAGATTGGCAGGTGTCAGGTTATAAATCCTTAAATATACAGTTTCAGGAGTAGAAGTAAATATTAAAACGCACGTCATTTAACTGAAAAGTAGATAGTATTTAGTAGTTAGCAGAAAGTGACAAATCGCTACTAACTTCTGATTACTAACTACTTTTCTTTCAGCAAAAAAATGTGTTTTTAAGATTATCTTCTACTTCTGAATCTGCCAAGTTAAGGATAACAATAATTTTACGTGGCTTAATTTTTGGTAAGGGTTAAGCCGATTTGGTTGATAAAACGGCATCCTTTTTAACTATTTATAAGATGCCGTTTTATTATTTGGGTTAAGTTCTGTATTAAATTTCTTTCATCATCGCTTTCACGACTGTGTCAGCATCTTCAGCGATATCTAGTATTGTTGAGTCTAGCATATAGCAGGGTGTAGTAAATATTTTGTTCTTTTTATCAATGGTTACATCCCCGTGTTGTGCATTTTCATGTGCTGCGCCCATCTGTTTTACTGCATCGGCAGTTCCCTGATCCTGTCCGATGGTCACTGTTACATCTCCAAGAACTTTTGCCACAACAACAGGTGATATACAGAGTGCACCAATAGGCTTATGCTGTTTTGCCATTGCCTTGATGGCGTTTTCTACCTCTCCGTTAACGGAACAATCGGCACCATCAAACGCAAACGAACTCAGGTTTTTGGCTACGCCAAAACCACCCGGAATGATAATGGCATCAAAGTCATCAGCATTGAAATCACTTAAGTTTTTTATGTCGCCTCGCACCAGTCTTGAAGCTTCTATCATTACATTTCTTTTTTCCTGCATTTCTTCTCCTGTGATATGGTTAATCACATGATGCTGATCCATATCTGGAGCAAAAGTCTCATATTCGCCACCATGTTTCATGATAGCATATAATGTCATGGTTGCCTCGTGTATTTCAGATCCGTCAAATACACCGTTCCCGGCTAAAATTACTGCAAATTTTCCTTTTTTGGTCATCTTTTTATTTGTTTTTAGGGTTTTACATTTATATATTTATCGTAACGAATAAAGGCGAATAGTAATTTTAATTATTGGCAAGATTAATTTTTCTAATAGCTTAAATAATACCCAAATTGAGCGATTTTCGCTCACGACAAAGAAATTGTATAGTTTTCACCTCACCTATTCGGTGAAAACCGACAATTTCTAAGTCGGTCCGGCAGCTGCCGGATAAGTAAAGCGCTTTTTCACTTTGTTCAAACCGCTCAACTTAGGTAATACATGGTAATAAAAGTGCTTCGCCAAAAAAATACAAGATAAAAAATAATATGAAAAGAACATTCATTGCCACAAAAATAAAGCCGCATACTGAGTTGCTCAATGCTTATGCTAAGTTACGAAATGAATTAGAAAATGAAAAGATTAAATGGGTTGATCCACAAAATTACCATCTGACCTTATTTTTTATAGGTGATACTAATGATGAGCAAATTGCTGATGTGAGCAAAGCGCTTTCAAATCTGGTTGATAACTATACAAAAACACAAATTAAACTTGAGGGCCTTGGTGTATTTAAGAATATAAAGAAACCACGTGTTCTTTGGGCTGGTATTTCAGAATTCCAGGGGTTGAAGGATATAAAACTTGCTTTAGACAAACAAATGCTTAAACTTGGATTCAATCCCGATGCCCGTGAGTTTAAACCTCATTTGACACTGGCCCGGATGAAATGGATAGAGAATAAACAGAAGCTGGAAGCACTTCTTCGGGAATATGAAAATGTCTTTTTTCAGTATTCACAAATCGATCATTTGGTTTATTATGAAAGCATTCTCAAGGAATCAGGCCCGGAATATAAACCGATTGAAAAATTTATGTTGCCCTGAAATTAAATGGCAATTAGGCATATTTGAAAGTACAGGGTAAATCTGAAAGGATAGTAGGCAGTAATTTAGCAACAGTTAAAGGCTATAGAATTCGTTTCTCTCCTTGCAATGAGAGAATAGAAGGCGTGATCAATTTTAGATAGGAATATTCAGAAGTATGCAATATGCTTAATTATAAGAAGTTAGTGGTAATATTGAGCAAAGCGAAACACCGAAAAATGCAAAAATGATTTAAAAGCAGGGTTATATTTTCTCTGTTGCCTGCTGCTTTCTTTTTTTCTGTTCATCACACTGACAGGGCTTAAAGGCGCTGTCAGGTTTTCCCCGGGCTGCCTTCTGCGACTGCCTACTTACCTTCTGATAAATTTATGGGCATTTTAATTTTTTCCTATACTTCTGAATGAGCCTATGTATGAGAATTATCCTTCCGGCGGAAATACCTTTTCCATAAGCCTGTAGGTCAAATAGAGCAGGTATTGATTTTCTTCACGTATATTAATGGGCATTGTAGACAATTTTGGAAGATTGGTGATAAAATCCTCCAGTTCTTTTTTTGTTAAGTCTTGCTGTGGCGACGTATCTTTAGTTGAAGTAGTTTTGTGATTGGTGGATTTTATTTTGTTTTCAGAAAAATTTAAAGAAATCACCTTGTTGGGGTAGAAACATTCAAGGTAAAACTCATTCTCATGCGCAATAGAGTTGTAAAGTAGCTCACAATGACTGTCATTGTCCAGTTGAATGTTTAACGAAAAATATTTATTGGTTTTAGGATCTTTATAAACATTAATTTTTCGGATTCCCGATTTGAGATTGTCTCGTAAAATAGTTGCAAACTCAAATATTCCCTTCTTTGCAGCTTCGTTCTGAGTGGATTTTTCTGAAGAATTGATTCGGGTTTTAATCAAATCCGGTTCTGCATTGCCTTTGATTTTTTTGTAGACCCTTGTTTGTAAAATTTTTTGATTGAATTTAATCAGTACATTAGTTTCATGGGCTAAATCAAATAATTCACTGAATTTTTTTTCAGAAAGAATGAATGGTGATTCAAAAAAAATATGTGTAGATGTTTTAATAGCTTGTTTTGCAATTGTGAAGGCATCCGGGCATTCGTTAATATATAAAATGTTTGAATCTCTTATAAGCTCCTCCGCCGCGGTGTATTTTTGTATTTTCCGGGGGAGCTTTAGCTCCGGGCCCTCTGTGCTGTGGCGGTAATAACCAGAAAAAGAAAAGCGACGACCTTCTTTAATAATTTCTTTTATGCTTTCACTTTCTCCAATTATCCCAATTTTCATATTAATAGCCGGTTTATATTTTTAAAGCAAACTTAATTTAAATTATCAGGTTTAATGGCTTTTTAAGCTGAAAGTTATCAACTTATTATGTTGAAAAAACTGATTTTCAAATTAAACTTGTTTAAGGTTTTATTAAATAATAGAACATGTTATCTTTGTTCAGATACAGCCCGGAAAATTTTATAGATTAGATTCAAATGGAAGATACCTACAAACATAAAGGATTACGGAAAAAGTTGGTGGAAACGCTCAGAAAAAAGGGCATTCAGAATGAACGTGTCTTGGAGGCTTTTGATAAAGTGCCCAGGCATTTCTTTATGGAAAGTGGATTTGTTCAGTTTGCCTATAAAGATCAGGCCTTTCCTATCGGCAATAATCAAACAATTTCTCAGCCTTATACAGTTGCCGTTCAGACTGAATTACTGAATCCACAGAAACATGAGAAGATTTTAGAAATAGGAACGGGTTCGGGTTACCAGACAGCAATTTTATTAGAGATGGGTGCTAAGGTATATTCCATCGAGCGGTATAGGGAATTGTATTTAAAAGCAAAGTCACTTTTAAACGAAATGGGGTACCATCCTTATTTGTTCTACGGAGACGGGCATAAAGGTCAGCCGGCTTATGCACCCTATGATAAGATGATTATCACCGCCGGTGCTTCTGAAATTCCCCGGCCTTTGCTTGAACAACTAAAAATTGGCGGGATAATTGTTGCTCCGCTTGGAGGAAAAGCTGGACAAGAGATGAAAGTTGTGAAGAAAACAGGGGAAAATGAAACGGAAGAAAACAACTTTGGTAACTTTATTTTTGTTCCCATGGTTAAAGGAAAAGATACGAATTATAACAATCATTAAATTTATATAGGTATGATTCAGACAAAAACTTTTGTTTTTAATCCTTTTCAGGAAAATACATATTTGGTAAGTGACGATAGCAAACAATGCATTATTATTGATCCGGGTTGCTATTTTGAGCAGGAGCAGGATGAACTTGTTGATTTTATTACTAAGAACAAGTTAGAGCCGAAGTATGTCGTTCATACACACGGGCATATAGATCATGCGCTTGGAACAGATTTTATTAAAGAAAGATATCAGATAAAAGCTGTTATACATAAAGAAGATATGGAAGTATATCGCCGAATTGCAGATTTTGGAATGAATATAGGGCTAGAGATAAAACAGCCTTCTGAGCCTGAATTGTTTGTCGATGAAGGTGAAAAAATAGCATTTGGTAACACCGCTTTTGATGTTTTTCATGTACCCGGACACTCGCTGGGCAGTATTGCATTACATAATGAAAAGGAAAAGATTTTATTTTCCGGTGATGTCCTTTTTAAAATGGGTATTGGCCGAACCGATTTGTTTGGCGGCGATCATGCCACTCTGATAGAAAGTATAGGGAACAAACTATTAACTTTGGATGGTGACACAGTTGTTTACCCAGGGCATGGAGAAACAACAACAATTAAATACGAAAAGAATAATAATACGCTGTTAAATTATTAACAGAGAATGCTAAACCAAATGCGTTTTTTATTGTCTTCATAAATAGAAAATAATGGAACCTGATAAATTTGGTTTTTAATTGTAAATCTTATTTTTAAATTTACCCCGAATTGTCTGAAAATCTTAAAAAACTGTAATTATGGCAACTGAACGATTTGTTGACAGACACATTGGCCCGAGAGATCAGGATATTCAAACGATGCTCAAAAAGGTTGGTGTAGATTCTATAAATGAATTAATCAATAAAACAATCCC
>Ga0207414_1000098_pt1 | contig 42937 bp, 35 predicted proteins | sample PonA231FremontCA_2_FD_187269 | JGI IMG/M metagenome (GOLD analysis project Ga0207414, IMG submission 187269) | Marine sediment microbial community from Fremont, CA, USA - Pond A23 Sediment 1 (SPAdes) | ecosystem: Environmental > Aquatic > Marine > Unclassified | place: USA: Fremont, California...
GACGGACGTGCAGGTCTACGCCCGGCGGCCTGGCACGCACCGCTCCGAGAACACGACCGGCGACAGCGATCTGGTCGTCGACTTTGGCGAGCTGTCCCACTACGAGACCGACGGGTCCGCCCACGACGGCGACCACGTGGATCCCTACGCCACCTACAGCCTGAACGGCCACAGCACGCTGCCGGAGGGCTACAATCCCGACGCATGCCCCGAAAACAGTTCTGTGAACACTGTCGAGGCGTACAGCCGCGCCCACGACGTGAGCGTCTGCGTGAGCATTACCGGGACGACGGTCGACGACCTAACGACCGGCGTGGCGGAGTAACGAAGACAGATGGCCCTGGCGTTCAGCATCGGTGGGGGCCGCCCGGTGTCCGCCCCCTCCGTTCCGTAACTCCTAAGTGCGTCGGTTACAAGATGTAATCCGCCATCGGGCTCGTCCGCGGCGCTCCGGCTCCCGGGAGGCGTCTCAGAATCCCGGGTCCACGCCGTCTGACAGGGCTGTTGGGCGGTTTGGGCATGGACGAAACAAATCTGGGAAGAGAGGCTCCATTCCCCCACAACTCGGCATGGTTTGTGTGCCAAAAGATTAACGATCCGGGGCGGCGCATCGATTGCACCTCTGCCTCGCCCCGGGAGGCGTGGTCCCTTCAACTGAGAGCCGATCGTTCCCATGGCCACTCGCGAGTATCAATTTCAGGGCGTTGCGCCCGGCGGCCAGTCCGTGCAGGGCACCATCATGGCCTCCTCGAAGCGCAAGGCGAAGGAAAAGGTCGAGGACCTGTCCGAAGAGCATGGCTTCAAGCCCTCCGACCTGAAGAAGCGACGCACCTTTTTCTACAAGGTGCGCCACCCGAACGGAAAAGTGAAGGAAGGGGAGCAGAAGGCCTTCTCGGCCGACGAGGTGGAGGAAGCGCTTCAGAACATGGGCCTGGAGGTGATTAAGGTCCGGCAGAAGTGGTTCGACTTCGAGTTCTCGCCGCCGCAGCAAGACCTCATCATGTTCGTACGCCTTGCGGCGAACCTGCTCCGCGAGAACCTTCCGTTCGACGAGGTGCTGGAGATGCTGGTGAACGACGTGTCGTCGAAAAGCCTCCGGCAGGTCATTAAAGACCTCAACTCCGATCTGAAGGGCGGGATGAACGCCGAGAAGGCCTTCAACAAGCACCGCGACAAGCTCGGCAAGTTTACCGCCTACATGCTGGGCATCGCGTCCAAGAGCGGGAACATGGCCGAGATCTACGAGGCCACGGCCCGCTTCTTAGAGCGCAAGGATGAGTTCCGGTCGCGGGTGCGCAGCTCTATGGTGATGCCGGCCGTCACCACCGTGGGCATGATCGGGGCGATGATCTGGTACGTCTGGTACATCGTCCCCGCCACGGCGGGCCTGTTCACGAACATGGGCATGGACATTACCCTGCCCCCGCTCACCCGCTACTCGCTCGCCTTCTCTCACTGGCTCGACGCCAACTGGCTCTGGGTGCTCATTGGCACGGTGACGCCCATTGTGGCCTTCGTGGCGTGGATGCGGACCGAGCAGGGACAGTTTTATCTGCACAAGTACATGATCAAAATCCCGGTCCTCGGGAAGCTCCTGCACAAGATCAACATCGAGATCTTCTGTCGAGTCTTCGCGATCCTCTACTCCGGGGCGGGCGACAACCTGCGCGTCCTGCGCGTGGCCGCCGAGGCCTGCGGCAACAAGTACATGGAGTACCGCATCCGGAACGTCACCATTCCTATGATGACGGCCCAGGGCGCCAGCCTCGTCGACGCCCTCAAGGCGAGTGGCGTGTTCACGTCGATGGCCATCACGCGCTTCAAAAGCGGGGCCGAGACCGGGAGTGTGCGCGAAAGCGCCCGGCAAATGGCCGACTACTACGAACAGGAGACCGAGCTGAGCCTCGACGCGGCGGTGGAGGGCATTCAGACCGGCGTCTCCATCATCATCGCAATTGGGGTCCTGTTCCTCACGATTCTCTCGGCGGAAATGGCCTTCATCCAGCCCTCGCAGGCCGACATGATGGGCATGTAACCGGGCCTCGTTCGCTGGGCATCTGCACAACTCCCTAGAACTGCTTTCGTCACGACGTCGCACCACGATGGATGAACCCTCCACCCTGGACCTCCCCGCCTCGTCGTTGAGGCCGGAAGAGGCCGACGACCATTCGAGCGACGATTCGGAGGGGGACGACTCCGCTGCGCTCCACCCGGAATCTTTGGGACTAGGGCCGGTGGATTCGCCGCGCTTTTCCATGCCGCCCTTTTCGCAGAAGCAGCGGCTGTTCATGGCGCAGAACGGGAATGGGGCCTCTGAAGCCGACGTGGCGGCCGGTCGTGCACCGGGGCGCGACGACGCGCCTCCCCGATCTACGGGGGACGGTGCGGCGGGACAGCGAAGCCCGGATTCGTCCGCTGAGCCGACGCTCGACGAGCCGCGGTCGGACGCGGAGGAGGCCCCGGCCCTAGAGAGCGCGATCGACGAGCTAGAGGGCCAGATCAACGCCGAGTTGGTCGACGAATTTGCCTCGCGCATGTCGTCGAGCGCGTCGGTGGGCACGAACGACCGCGTGGTGGAGATGCTGTTGCGCCGAGCCGTCGTGACTCCCGATCAGGTGAAGTCGGCCCAGGCGCGACGCGACGCCGATGATCCCGACGTGGCGCTCTGGCGGGTCCTGGCGGAGGAGGAGGGGGTGGACGAAGAGGTGGTCTACGAACGGGCCGCCCGCATCTACGCTTTTTCGGTGGCCGACCTCGACGATGCGGACCTGGATCTCGACTTCGTCCAGTCGACGGTCGAGAGCTTTCCGGAGGATCAGCAGGAAGAGTTGCTGGATCTGGGGGTCGTTCCCCACCATCGAGAAAGCTCGGGGCGAACGCCGAAGGTTGTCCTGATCACCTACGACCCGATGCGCCCGGAGGTGCATCGGCTGGCCCGGTCGCTCAACCTGGATCAGTTCGAGCTCCGGTACGCGCCGAAATCGGCCGTCAACGACCTGCTCTCGCAGGCCTTCCCGAAGGATAACGAGTACCTGGAGCGTCTCGACGAGGAATCGGCGCTCGACCTGGGTCAGAACTTCGAGGAAGAAGAAAACCTCGTTGACGACGAGAAGCTGGAGGAGGAGATCAATCGCTCCACGCTCATCAATCTGTTCGAGGCCACGCTCGTGGAGGCGGTGCGGGAGGGGGCGTCCGACATTCACATCTACCCAAACTCGAACAAGGAAGTGGAAATCCACTTCCGCATGGACGGGCGGCTCAATCACTGGCACACAGAGGACCGGGTGCACCCCGAGGCCCTCCTGTCGGTGATCAAGGACAACTCGATGAACGTGGACCGCTTCGAGAGCGACGCCGCGCAGGACGGCTTCATTCAGCGCGACGTGGACGGGACCCGCATCCGGTACCGGGTCTCGATCATGCCCATCGCCAGCTCGAATCAGGACATCGACTCGGAGAGCGTCGTCATCCGCGTCCTGGACGACCGGAAGGTGATCACCGACCTCAACAAGCTGGGCCTGGGGCCGCGGGCGCTCGACCGCTTCGAGCACGCCATCAACCAGCCCAACGGCATGGTCATCCTCACCGGGCCCACGGGGTCCGGGAAGAGCACGACGCTGGTGGCGGCGCTGCACCGCGTCATTGGGCCGGAGGAGAACGTGCTCACGATTGAGGACCCGGTCGAGTACATCATCGAGGGCGCGCGGCAGATCAAGCTCAGCGACAAACTGCAACTGAAGGACGCCCTACGCTCCATCCTGCGCCACGACCCGGACACGGTGATGGTGGGGGAGATGCGGGACAAGGAGACCGCCGAGCTGGCCATTAAGCTGGCCAACACGGGGCACCTCACGTTCTCGACGCTCCACACCAACGACGCGCCGAGCGCCGTGAGTCGCCTCTACAAGATGGACATCGAGCCCTTCCTCATCGCCTACGCCATCAACCTGGTGGTGGCCCAGCGCCTCATCCGGACGCTGTGTCCGAACTGTAAGCAAAAGGTGTCCAACCCGGACTTCGTGAAGCTCGAACAGCTTGGGTTCGAAGAGGAAGAGGTGGATAAAGGAACGATTTATACCCCGCCCGACCACTCGAGCTGCGGCCAGTGCGGGGGCACAGGCTACGACGGCCGCCGCGCCATTGCCGAGGCGCTGTACCTGACCCAGCCCATCCGCCACATGATTGTCGAGGCCGAAGGGGTGGTCGATGAGGGCGCAATCCGCGAGCACGCCGAGCAGGAAGACGGCATGCGGTCGCTCCAGGGCTCGGCCCGCGAGGCCATCCTCAACGGGGAAACCTCCGTGGAAGAAATGATCCGCGTGGTGGCAACGTGACTCCTCAATGGCCGCTTTTCAATGGCCGCTTTTCCGTTCCGTAGATTCTATCCCACGCCATGCAACAGACGCTTCTCGCGCTGCTGAGCCTGCTTATCGTCACACTCTTGAGTTTCAATCAGCAGCAGGCCAGAATCCAAGGACAGCAGCAAGCCATTCGGGCCGAGCTACAGCAGATGGCACTGGGGGTCGGGATGCAAACGATGGAGGTGATCCGAGCCCGGAAGTTTGACAAATACGTGGCGGAAGTTGGTGGGTACACGGACCCTAACACATTTTCGAAGCCCGGGAGTGGAGAGTTCGGGATTGCCGGTGATTGCAAGCTTCATCCGGAGGGAGACGGAGTGGACTGCGGGTTTGTCGAGAGCTTTGACGGAACAGAGTCGGTAGTTCCACACCCTCTCCCCGACAGCAAGACCTATCCGTTTAACGTAAATGTGGAGGTTAGATATGTCTGTAGCGATTTGGAGCCGGCAGATGAAAGCGGCGCGTGCTCTGCTCCCACAAGTCGAAAAGAAGTGGTGCTGAAGATTCGCGATGCACCGTCTGACGGTGAGCCCCGGCTCTCCCAAATTCGGTACTCAGAGGTTATCACGTATCCGTAAGGGCAGTTCTGCCTTCGGCGGCCTGCACCAGATTTCCTGACAACGCGAAGTTGAGCTTATGGCGTTTATCTACGATAACCTGACAGCATCGGTTGTGTCGGGAATGGTGATCCTCGTCCTGTTCTCTGTTCAGATGCGGGCCACAAACTCAAGTGTCGCCCAAACGGGGCGGAATGTGGCCCTGAACCAGGCCCGGACGTTCGCCACCTGGCTCGAGCAAGACCTGCAGAGAATGGGCCGCAATATCCCTGAGGGGGATAAGGTGTTTACGCCTCCCTCGCGGGAAGACATGGCTGCATCGGCCACAGGAAAGACCCTCTCAACCGGGGACGACGTGTTTGCCTTCTATTACAAGAAGATCCCGGGCAGTTCGGGAAAAACACCAGTCACGTACGACATTGAGTCCGAAACTCGTGACGTGGGAGGAGACCCCCGTACCCTCTTTCAGTTGACTCGACAGGTAGGCGGAGGGGACGACGGACAGAGCCCGCCGAACTTGGGCTACTTTGATATTCAGTTCGTAGACGGAAATGCAGGTCTCGTAGACCCAAAGAAGAACCCTGACCGAATTCAGGCCATCCGTGTGCACTTTTCTATTGTTCCGCCCTTCCAGAACGATGAGACGCCACTAGATGAAGTACATCGGATGGTCGTGGTGCCGTTCACGCCCGCGCTTTGAAGCGTTTTGTTTTGGAACCGCGGAGCAGGCCTCCTGCGAATCAGGTCTATCTGCGCAGTCCCTTGTGCTTTGCGATGTACCTTCTGAACCCGAGGATCTCCTAGAAAGAATTGGCGCTTGATTTTTAACTCAGACCCTCCTGTCCCATGGGTAAATACGCTCTTCTTATCACGTTTGCAGGAGTGCTTGGGCTGTCGTACCTCGCCCAGCAGTCCCAATCTACATCCCTCGATACCAGCGAGGACCAGGCTGAACGGCAGCGCACCGTGATCGCGCGGCAGATTGCCCGATCGGCCTTCAACAACGGGGTGAGTGCGGTGAAGCGAAATTGGCCCACGGTCCCGTCCGATGAACAGGGGGCGTACGAGCAAGGGGATTACAGGCTGAACTTCTCGTCTCCTAGTACGGGAGAAGAAGGTGAAGAGGATGAGGATGATGGGTCGGATGAGGACAAAAAGATCAACATCGCTTCGACAGGCATTTTCCCTCAGACAGGCAGCCCCGACGAGGTGAGGTACCTGATCGAGGGTGTGGCGGAGCAAAAGAAGGTTGCGAGTGGACTCTTCAGCGGATTGACAGCCGGAGGAGTAATCTCATTTACTGGCTCGTCGGGGAAGGGCTGCAGTGGAGCGGCCTGCATTTCCGGGCTGACGCCCAACGGAGAAAACCGTCGTGGAATGAGTCTTCCGGGTGAAATGGGCGAAGGAAAGTCGGACGACTGGTGTCCGGGAGGCTTCGGACCCGGACAAATCCTGGGGAGTGGCGGGAAAGGGGGAAGCGACTGTGATGTCCAGGTTCGAGATAAGGCGTCGGACGATTGGGTGAAGGAGAAGATGAGTGAAATGAAGTCGCGGATAACGTCCAACAAGGACAAACCAGAAGTGACGGTCTGTGGCGAAGGGAATCCCGGAGGTGGTTCCGGAGATAATCCTGGAGAAGGAGGAGAGAGCAATCCTGGAGAAGGTTCCGATGAGAATCCTGGAAAGGGGAATAACAAAAGCTTCGGAGGTAGTTTTGTGGTAGACCTTGCGGGGGGACCTCCAGGGGGGCCTAGAGTAAGAGGGTCTGGTACCTTGCAGGAAACTGGCGCTGAGGGCAGTTCGAAGGGTGGGCCTCCGGGAACTTGTAGATTTAACGGAAACAAGGGGGGGAGCGGCATTCTCTACGTGCCACCAGGAGAAAGCTTGCGATTCAATGGCGGGGCTACATGGGATGGACTCGTCTATGTAGCTGACGGGGGACAGGTCAGAATTAACGGTGGGGGAGGTAAAACGAATATAAATGGTGGGCTTCTAATGGAAAAAGGGGCGACATTCAAGATGAATGGAGGAAACAGAGTCCAGTATAACCCAGCGGAGCTCCTGAAATACGTCGACCTTCTTCCCTCGATTGAAACCACTGAGGTAACGATTACCGATCGGCGCTCGAAGGTTGTTCAGTGAGTAGGGAGTAGAAAGATCGGGGCTTCTGGGGGCTGCTGACGGATGGGTAAAAAGATAAGATTGTGATTGGGAAGGGGGCTGCCTCTGCCGCTTCCTCGGGACATCGGGGCAGAAGCGCTGAGGACAGGCCCCCTCTCCTGTTTCAGTCCGGGTATACACTTGCACTAGGGGACTCAGCAAGTGCCGTGCGGCGGTAGGATCGAAATTTGCTCACCACTTACGTGGATGATCGATTCGCCTCTCCCCGCATGAAGCCAACTCATCGGTCCCGTGTCGCATCAGACCCCGGAAAACATTTCCCCTCCTTCCACGAACGGCGAAGAAACGCCCCGTTCATCGAGCGAGTCTGCGGTGCCTCCTCTGCCGAAGGTGTGCACCCAGATCATCGAATCCATCCCCGAGTCGTACCGTGGGCAGCGCCGGCTCCGCTACCTGGCGGAAAAGACGAACGAGCTCGCCGTGGAGCACGAGAATGCGCTGCGGAACCGGATGGAGCAGTTCGCCAAGCGCGCCCTGGAGCTCGACGCCAGCGACATGGACCTCGGGGGAAGCGCCTGCGACGGCAACGTGTGGTACCGGGTCGACGGTGAGAAGCGCCGGGAGGAGGACCTGGGCACGTACACCCCGCTGGAGACGGATCTCCTCGTCCTCAACCTGCTGAATGAGAAGCAGACCCGGCACCTTCTGAACGAGGGGGCGGCCGACTTTTCGTACCGGCTCGACGTGGAGGGCAACGACGGGCGGCCCCGCCGCTTCCGTGCCACGGCGTACTCGGACTACGACCACGCCGCGCTCAACATGCGCGCCATCACCGACGAGGTGTTCGCGCTGGAGGACCTGGGTTTCCACGAGAAAATTCAGAAGGGCATGATGTTTCGCCACGTGCGGGACGGCCTCACCCTCATCACCGGCGTTACGGGCTCGGGGAAGAGCACCACGCTCGACGCCATTATCGACGCCAACAACCAGGACGTACCGGGCCACATCGTGGTCATTGCCCAACCGGTGGAGTACATGCACAAGCCCAAAAAGTGCATCGTCCGCCACCGCGAGGTGGGGAAGGACGTGGAGTCGTTCAAGGCCGGCATCACGCAGGCCCTCCGGCAGGACCCCGATATCGTGGTGATTGGGGAGATGCGCGACCCGGAGACCATCCAGGCGGCCCTCGAAATTACCGACTCCGGTCACAAGGTCTTCTCCACCCTTCACACCTCTTCGGCCATGGAGACCATCGACCGCATCGTGGCCGAGGTGCCGCCGGAGGAGCAGGAGCGCGTGCGCCACCGCCTGGCCGACGTGCTGCGGTGCGTGATTTCGCAGCAACTGCTCCCCAAAGTGGGCGGCGGGCGGCAGATGGCCAAAGAAGTGCTCTGGGTCGACGCCTCGGCCCGCGCCGCGATCAAAAATGACAACGTGGGCGAGGTCTACCAGATGATGTGGGAGGGGGGGCAGGATGGACAGACGACCCTCGAACAGGATCTCTACCGCCTCGTCCGCAAGCGGAAAATTAAGCCGGAGCACGCCATGGACTACGCCAACAACAAGAAGCGACTTCGCCGCCTGTTCTGAGGCGCTATACGCCGGCCCCGCACGGGGCTACGGCCGTACACGGCGCGGCCGCTGCACGTCCACGACCACTATTCTGATATGGCTTCGCCCCTGAACTGATGAGTACACACGCCCTTGGCATTATGGTGTCGGCAGACGGCCTTTACGCCGTGCTGCTGGAGCGCGAGAACGAGGAGACGACCGTCCAGCTTCGGCTGTCGTCCGGGGACATGGACGAGGCCGAAGAAGACCTCCCGTTCGACGATTCCGGTGAGATGGCCCCCGGCATGGAGGAGGAGTCGGACGACGTGACCATCCAGTTTGGCGACGATGAGGGGGGTGGGGGCGACATGTTCATGGACTCGGAATTTGGCGACATCGATGGGGATGGGGGAGGCGTTGGCGGAGGGGGCGGCATGGCGTCCCGTAACATCCAGGCCGAACTCGATGATCTCCTCGATGAGTGCGAAGAGCGCGGCTACGAAGATCCGGAGGTGGCCTTCTGCAGTACCACCGCGGAGATTGACGACGTGGAGCTCCGGCTTCCCCCCGACGAGGGCACCGAGGAGGACCCCGAGGAAACCGAACAGGGCCTTCCGCTGCCCACCTCCCGGTCCACGCTCCTGGAGATGCTGGAGGAGCAGTACGAGGGAGGGGTGGAGGACGGACGGGTGGGTTTTGTGCCCATGCACCGCACCGGCGACGGGCGCCAGCGGGTTCTGGCCCTCATCGCCCGCCCCGGTGGGCCCGTCTTGTCGACCCTGTCGCAGATGCAGGACCAGACCCTGGCCCGCTCGCCGCGTGCCCGGCTGCTGGACACCGAGGTCTCGCTCTATCTGGGGCTCGCCCGGTCGATTCTCCAGTTGCCGCCCGGCACCCCCGAAAAAACAATCCTCGTGCGGTCGAGCCCCGAGGATACGCTCGTCCTCTTTATTGAAGGCAATACACTTCGCCAGTCGGAGCACCTCCCGGAGCTAACGTCCGAGGACTCCGCCGAAACCATCTGCAGCCGGGTGCTCCTGCTGCAGGACGAGTACGGGATGGGCGAGGTGCAGCACCTCATGCTCATCGCCGAGGACGACGAAGAGGTGCTCGCGGACGCGTTCAAATCCTACTTTGCGGGAGCCAACCTGCGGCTGTTGCGCACGCACCTGCCGGGGGGGGAGGAGACGGAGGCGGAAGCGTATGTGGCCGCCACCGGTGCGGCCCTTCGCCTGCTCGACGACCCCGGCTACGCCTCGTTTTTCCAGCCCGTCAACCTGCTTTCCAGCGAGTATACCCCGAGTCGGTTTCGGCTCCCGGTGGGGTGGTCGGTACCATTCCTCCTGGGCCTCCTGGCCCTCACGACCCTTGGGTTCGTGTGGTACTACCTCGCAAACGCAAGCGCGATCAACGAGCGCCAGTCGGAACTGCGCCGGTTGGAGCAACAGGTCGAACAGGTCGACCAGGACGCCCTCCAGTCTCGCATCGACAGCGTCCAGTCCGCCGCGGCGCAGTACGCCGACGCCAATGACGTGATGGGCACCCTCCTCCGCGGCAGCAACAAGTGGAGCGCCGGGCTCGCCACCGTGACGGGCGAGATGAACCGCATCGGGGGCCTCTCGGTCGACGAGTGGAGTCCGGAAAGCGAGACCACGGTAACGGTCACGGGCCGGTCCACTGAGCGGTCGAAGGTGGTGCAGCTGGCCCAGCGGCTCGACGGCGGGATTCGGGAACTTACGTTTACCGAAACGCGCGACGTGTCGCTGTACGATTTCCAGCTCACCGTGCCGCTCGACAGCACCAAGCCCGCCGCCATCGACTATTGGCGCAAACAGCAGCGCGAACGCTTGGCCGAGGCCGAGGACACGACGCAGGCCCGCGTGGCGAGTGCCAGCGCCTCCCGCCCGGACACCGCGACGGAGACTTCGTCGCGCTCAGGGTCGGTCTCAAGTTCTCCCTCTGCTGCGGTGCCGGCCTCATCGACTACAGAGCGCGACACGTCGGAGGCCAACTGGACGGTGGTCGTGGCGTCCCTCCTGGAACGCTCGGCGGCCGAAGCCGTGGCGCGGCGCTTCCGTGAGCGCCTAGAGAGCGACCAGCACCCCGTTCAGATTCGACACGACGCCCAACAGGAACGCTACCGCGTAGGGATGGGGGCGTTTACCTCGTTTGAAGCCGCGCTGTCTGTGCTGCGGGGCATGGACGGCATTCTGCCCTCCGACGCCTGGCTCCTGAAATTGTCGGACACGGGCAGTGATGCCTCCACGGTGGAGGCCGCTGCGCCCCCGGCCGACTCCTCAGCCCGTCTGTCCCCGGAGCGCTCTGGCTAATCCACAGGGGGCTCATTCCAACTCACGTCGCACAGTCTTCTCCCGCCGGTCCCGGACGACATGTTTACGATCGACTCCAACCAAGTCCTGCTCCTGTCCTGCCTCCTCCTCCTGATTGGGGTGGGCACCTACCTGACCTACTTCCGCCAGCAGGACACGATTGACTCGCTCGACAAAAAGATTGAAGCCAAAAAAGAAGAGCGGGAGCAGATTCGGACCCTGCAGGCCAATCTTACCGACGCGACGGCGAAACTCAAGACCGTGCGCCAGCGGTGGCAGACGCGCTACAAGGTGGTGCCCGAGACCATCTCGACCCCGGACATCGTCGGGTACCTGACCGAGCTCACTCAGACGGGTTTCAAGACCTTCGACATCACGGCGTCCGGGGCGGACGCGCGGGAGGGGTACAGCGTCTATACCTTTGGTGCCCAAGGGGAGGCGTACTTCACGAGCCTGTACGAGTTTGTCTGGACGATTGAAAACAACCGTCCATTCTACCGCGTCCGCAACCTGGACCTGAATTATTTGGAGGAGCGCACAACCGACGAAGACTCCGGCCGGACGACGATGGACATTCTGGTGTCGTTTCAGATGGAGGTGGAGGCCATCTACGGGGCCGCAAAGGGGGTTGGGGGACCGGATTCGCGTTCGTCGGACCGTGGGGAGGTGGAGCAACTTCCGGTGGCCCAAACCGCCCCGAGCCCGCCCCTGCCGTCGTCGGTCCTGCCGACCCCGGCGCCCGAGGTTAACCCGTTCTATCCACTGGTCTTTGAAGAAGTCCCGCCCAACCAGTACGGCCGCCTCAACGTGGAGTCGGCGCAACTCGTCTCGATCATCGACGGGAAGGCCATCTTTCAGACGAGCGATGGGCTACAGCGCGTGGGGGAGGGCGACCGGGTGTACCTGGGGCGCATCGTGGAGGTGGATCCGGCCGGGGGGCGCGTCGTGGCGCGGCTGAATCGGGGCGGCATCGTAGACCGCGTGGAGCGCACCCTCAACCCCGAAAGTCCCCTCCGCCAAATCCGTGACGGTGCTGGCAATAGCAGCGAGCCGGAATAGTCCTTGCGTCTACAACGGACCCCGGTTCACCTTGCACCTGGGATCCAGTCTCGACTCTTTACACGCCCTTCCGTACCGTTGACCGCATGAGTTCAATGACCCACCGCTCTCTGTCCGTTCTCTCGTCCGTCGCGTCCGCCCTCCTTCTCGTGTTGTTGATGGGCGGGCTGGCCCGGTCGGCCAATGCGCAAGAGCGCCCCGACCGACGGAAGACGCGCACCAACATCTCCCCTGAGCTCCTGGTGTCGTTCGAGAAAGACACGCCGCTCAACCAGTTCATTGAGATCGTGAATCCGATCTTCGAGCGGGAGGTGGGCAAGCGCGTGGTCGATCCCGAGAATCGGACCGTGCCGATTGGGGTGTCCATCACCGGCCAGTACTACCTCGATGCGCTCCGGGCGGTGCTGGAGGCCAACGGGCTCACCTACCGCGAGACCGAAACCGTCTTTCTCGTCCAGGAGGCAACCCAGACGCAAGGGGCCGCTGCCCCTCAGGACACGACCGGCACGCCGCCGGCCACCTTGGGCACCCGGGAAATTCGGATTAATGCAGTCCTCTTCAATCTTAACCTGACCAAGGTGCGGAACCGCGGCCTGCGATGGGACGAAATCTTAGGGTCGACCCAGGGCAACCAGCAAGGAGGGCAGGGGGGGGGCCAAGGGGGCGGGGGCGGTGGTGGTGGCGTCGGGGGGGGGCAGGGCGGCCAGGGGCAGCAGCAAGGCCAGTTTGCGATCAAGACCGACGATCTCTTCGAAAGTGTCGACGGCATCCTCCAGGCGCCCGAGCAGATTGCCCTCTCACGGTTCCGCCGCTTCCTGAACTTGATCGAGCAGGAGAACATGGGCCGGACCGTCGCAAACCCACAGGTCACGGTGCAGAGTGGCGAGCAGGGGCAAATTCAAATTGGACAGGACGTGCCCATTCAGACGACCGACTTTGCGGGCAATACCGTTACGGAGTTCGTCCAAACGGGCATCATCATCGACGTAACGCCCACCCTCTTGAGCCAGTCGGTGGCCGATACGTCCGGGGCCCCCATTCTAGACTTCATCCACATGGACGTGCGGGTGGAGGACTCGAACAGCCAACCCAGCGCGGCCGGAACCATCATCAACCGGAACCAGGCAAACACTCAGGTTCTCCTGCTTGATGGCGAGGCCACGGCCATTGGGGGGCTCATTTCGACTCAGAAAACACAATCTCGCAGTGGGGTCCCGATCCTCAAAGACCTACCGGGCTGGTTCTTCGGGCTCCGATACATCTTCGGCAACGAGACCACCAACGTCAGCAAGCAGGAGCTCTTGATTGTGCTGCGGGCAGAGGTGGTGAAACCCCTCCAGGCCCGCGCGGAGGAGAAGATCGATACAGAACTTCTTAGGAAGCAGCGTCAGAATGCACGCGAGGCCTTGCGGAAGCTCGATGCGGAGTACCCGGAAAAGATGAACTATCCCGAATCCGAGATGCCTGAGGGCGGCGAGAAGTAGCGCCCGTGGCGAGACGTCGCCTGCACAGAACGCTCCGGGGCCCGGGAACACCCCTTCCCGTGCCTGATAGGGGAGGAGCGTCGGGTTTTCAGAAGCTCCTCTCTTCCTCCTCATGGTCCCCGTTTGGCTTACCGATACCGTAACGAGTGACCTGAACCGAGCCCTCCACTACACCCAGCTCTGGGGGCTCCACGGCATGGAACTGCGCACGGTTGGGGGGGCGGACGACCGCATCCCGTTCGTCAACGAGAAACAGATCCGTGAGCAGCTAGAAGGGACGGATCTGCTGTTGGCCAGCGTGGTGCCCAGCATGTTCGAGGGGCCCGTGAGCGACCGGGCCGCCTGGATGAACGATCTTCTGGAGTTTGAGGATACCCTCAAGTTGTGCCGGCGCGTCGGCTGTCCACGGGTGACGATTAGCCCCTTCGCTGCGGAGCCGGGGGCGTCCCTGGCCCCCATGGCGGAGGCGCTGCAGCAGGCCGGCGAGAAGGCGGCCGAGTACGATCTCCTGGTCGCCGTCCGCAACGGCCCCGAAACGGCGTGCCCGACGGGTCAGGCCCTGGCCGATCTGCTGGCCCGTGTGGACGCGCCCAACGTGCGCGCAGCGTGGAATCCGGTGGGGGCCCTCCGTGCCGGGGAGGACCCGGCCGCTGGACTCACCGCCCTGGCCGGACTCGTCACGCTCGTCCGTTGCAGCGATGGCTACATTGAAAACGGGCGGTGGGTCGACTGCCCGCTTGGGGAGGGAGCGGTGGGATGGAGGGACCAGCTGGCGCAATTGGCCGCCCACGGATTCCAGGGCCCCATCAGCCTTGAGGTCTACATGGAGCCCCGTCCCAAGCATGGCCTTCGCTCCGCCACCACCCTCATTCACATGATCCGTGACGTGCGTGCCGGAACTGCCTCGGCGTAACGAGACGGGAGAAACTCCCCTCTCATTGTGCATGTACCAGTGTCTCGACAACGCTTCTCTGTGAGTTTTCGAATCCAGCCCGCCCACTTCCATGTCCGTTTCCCGCGAGGACGTTCAGCACGTGGCACAACTCGCCCGCCTCGACTTTTCGGACGAGGCGGAGGCCCAGATGGCGGACGAGTTGAGTCAGATCCTCGGCTACGTTGACAAGCTCAATGAGCTCGATACGTCCGGCGTCCCCCCGATGTCGCACGTCCTCGACGTCACCAACGTCTTCCGAGCGGACACGGTGGAGGAACGAATCGACCGCGCGCAGGCCCTTGAGCCGGCCCCCGATGCAGACGGTGAGTATGTCCGGGTACCGAAAGTGATCGAATAACGGTCGATTAGGAGGGACAGAATTCCGGAAGGGGGGCATATCGCGCGCTGCTCCCACCGAAGACCGTGGTGTAAGGAATTCGTAACGGCGTTGAACGCCGGAACCTCTTGGTCTCAGTTTATGTGTCGCAACACGAGAAAGAGGAAGAATAGAAGCTATGCCGACCGTGGGACGCATCTTGCGGGAGCACATTAAACAGACGGTTCCGTTCGAGGGGAAGGCCCAGGAGGCAATGCTGAATCTCTTCGTGGCTTCCGCGCATGTGCGACGCCGTGTGGAGCAGGTTTGTGCGAAGCACGATCTCCAGTTCAGTCATCACAACGTGCTCCGCATCCTTCGGGGGGCTCATCCGGACGGGCACCCGCGATGCGAAATTGTAGAACGCATGCTCGATCCCTCTCCGGATGTGACCCGCCTCATCGACAAGCTGGTTGACCGGGATCTGGTTCAGCGTTCCAAGAGTCCCGAGGATCGTCGGGTAACCATTCATACGATTACCGATCAGGGACTGGGCCTTCTCGACGAGATGGATCCGAAGATCCAATCGGTACAGCAGTGGTTCGACGATCGGGTGTCGGATCGCGACCTCCAGCACCTGTCCCGCATCTGCGAGGGCATCTACGCGGACTTCGCGTCCTAATTTTTCCCAAAAGTGTGTTGCAACGTACGCTGTTGCAACAGGAATCCTCTCCGTTCAGGCTGTTGAGGAAACGCTCCCAGACCTTCCTGAAACGGAGAGCCTCGCGTCTTCATTCGCGCAGTACTTTCATCCATAACCCCACACTCCCATGAGTGATCTGAACGCGCTAGACCAAGAATTGAACGACATGATCCTCCAGGGCGAGATCCTTGAGGCCTTCGACAAGTTTTACGCCGATGACGTTGTCATGGAAGAAGACGACAAGCGGCGGGAGGGCAAAGAGGCCAATCGGGAATACGAGGAGCAGTTTGTCGACGCTCTGCAAGAGTTCCACGCCGCTGAGATCAAGGCCCGCGGCGTCGACGAGGACAACAACGTGACCTTCTCCGAGTGGGAGAACGAGATGACGCTTGAGGGCGTCGGCCGTGTCGAGCAGAAGCAGGTGGCCGTGCGCACCTGGAACGACGACGGGCAGATCACCCACGAGAAGTTCTACAAGATCGGGTAGCCTCCCGGAACGACTCCTATGTCCCATTGGGAGCCCCCCCGAGGTCGCTTTGGCCTCGGGGTTTTTGTTTGGCATCTGCGCTTCTAGCGTCCGCTGTGTTTTCGGGGGACCGCATAGCAGCCGGGCGTGTGCCGCATCAGGTGTCGTCGCGTAGCACCGCGGCGTCTCGTTCTGGAATCGACGGGTTAATGCGCAGGCCGGTCGCCTGCTCGTACCCGGCTTGCACCGTCGTGCGGGGCCGGATGCGGAGGCTCCAGTGGAGGTGTGGCGCCTCATCGGGGTCGTAGTCGAGGGCCGTGCGCACAAAAAAGTTGTAGTCGGGGTCGTCGAGTCGTGCCCAGAGGCGCCCTAGTACGTCGCGTAGTGTCCGGGCGAGGACCTCGCGCTTCGGGGCGGTAAGTCGCCCGAATTCGGGGGCGTGCGTTCGGGGGAGAATCCACATCTCGTACGGCACCTCGGCGGCGTAGGGGACAAAGACGACGAAGTCCTCGTCCGTTCGCACGAGGCGGGCCTCGGCCGTCAGTTCCTCCTCAATCATGACGCAGTACGGGCACCGTCCCAGTTCGTCGTAGCGAGCCCGTGCCGCGTCCTCCTCACGCTGGATGAGTGGAGGGGGGAAGTCCGGGGCAATGAGTTGGCTGTGGGGATGGGCGATAGACGCTCCGGCGCTGGCGCCGTGGTTTCGGAAGAGAACCGGGATGAGGTCCGTGTCGCGCCGCCGGATGGTCCGGTACCGCTCCAGGTAGGTCTGGAGCACCGCATCGACCTGGGGCACCGACAGGTCGGTCAGCGACTGATAGTGATGGGGGGTCTCGATGATGACTTCTTGCCTTCCCCGGCTGGCCCGCGACTGGTACAGCCCGCAGGTCTGGTCCTGAGCGGGGCGGTCGGGAGACAGGGCCGAGTACTTGTTGGGGACGACACGGGTCTGCCACGGGAGGGGGGAGTCGGCAGCGTCCAGTTCCCAGCGGATCGACGGAAGCATTTCTTCGTGGCCGGGACAGAACGGACAGCCCTCTACGGGCGGCGATTCGCGGCCGGGCGTGGCGTCCGGCTCGGCGGTCGTGTGCTTCGGGCGGCCGCTCCGGGAGGGGGCGAAGGCCACCCACTGATTGGTGATTCGGTCCCGGCGGGTCTCGGGTGTGTAGGCGGAAGCCATGGGCGGTAGGGACGGTGGGCGGAGTCGAGAATCCGAAACAAAGCGACGGCAACCCGTCCAATCAAGCGTGTCGGCCGGGTTCTCCCTCAAAACGACAACAAGATTGCATGGCCAATCGTCCCAAGAACCGTGCGGAGAGGGTGGCGGGGCACTACGACCGGCTCGATGCTTTCTACCGGCGCCTCTGGGGGGAGCACCTGCACCATGGATTGTGGCCGTCGGCGTCGCTTTCGCCGGGGCAAGCGGTTCGACACCTCGTGCGTCGGGTGGCGCAGGATGCCCGTATCGCGGTGGGCACTCGGGTCTGCGACGTCGGCTGTGGATATGGCGCCCCGGCGCGCCTGTGGGCCAGCGAGTACGGGGCGCAGGTGACGGGCTTCACCGTTTCGGAAGCGCAGTACCGCCAGGCGTGTGGGAGGTCGGTGCAGGGACCGCCCCCCGTCTATCAGCTCCAGGATTTTCTGGCCCACGACCTACCGGCGGAAAGCATGGACGCGGTGATCGGAATCGAGAGTCTCACGCACATTCGAGAACCGAAGGAGGTCTTTCGGGAGGCCGCCCGGCTGCTTCGGCCCGGCGGGCGGCTCGTACTGTGCGTGTGGATGGCCGCGCCGAACGCGTCTCGAGGGGCGCGCCGGTGGCTCCTCGATCCTATTTGCGAGGAGGGACGGCTATGGGGGCTCCCAACGGCGTCTTCCCTCTACCGGTGGACGGAAGAGGCCGGGCTTTCCGTCGAGCAGCTCGACGACCTGACGTCGCGGGTGCGGCGTACGTGGACGGTCGTTCTCCGGCGGGTCGGGCGTGCGCTGGTCAGCGACCCGTTGCTGCGCAGGGTTCTGGTCGATCGCTCTCACCCGGACCGTGCCTTTGCGTGGACGCTCCTGCGCATCTGGGTGGCGCAGCACATCGGGGTGTTGCGCTACGGGTGGCTGGTGGCGACGCAGGGGGGCTGACGGCCTCCGCGCAAGTCTATTGGCCACGAGAGCTTCCGTGGAGACGGGCCGCCGACGCCGTCCTCGATCCGGAGAAGACCGGGGACGTTTGCGCACATGGGTTACACCTCCTATATTCCAACGGCGTTCTAGGAAAGGTCCCCGCAATGGGCAAGCGTACGCCCCGTTCTTGGGGCGTGGGGCCGAGCAGCTCCCTCCGTGACGCCGACGTGTGATCGCAGAATCTCGCTGACTGCTCTCTGTCGCGCCACCAAGCAGACTTTATGGAAGACGTTGTTCAGTTTCTTAACGATCTGGTCTGGACCTTCGGTATTCCGCTCGGGGGCGGCCAGTACATCCCCTGGGTCGTGCTGCTTCTGCTCGGGGCTGGGATTTACTTCACTGTTCGCTTGGCGTTCATCCAAATCCGGCAGTTTGCGCACGGCGTGGCGGTCACGTCGGGCAGGTACGACGATCCGGATGATCCGGGCGATGTCTCCCACTTTCAGGCGCTGACCACGGCCCTCTCGGCGACCCTCGGCATCGGAAACATCGCGGGGGCCGCGCTGGCCATTCACATCGGGGGGCCGGGCGCCCTTTTCTGGATGTGGGTGACCGGCATCCTGGGCATGGCCACCAAATACAGCGAGGTCACCATCGCTCAGTTCTACCGCAACGTCGACGAGCCCACGGAGGAGGAACAGGGCACGTGGCAGCAGACGTGGAAGGGGACCGTGGCCGGGGGGCCCATGTTCTACATTGAGAAGGGCCTGGGCAAGAACTGGAAGCCGCTGGCCATATTCTTCGCCGTGATGCTCATGATCACGTCGTTTCTGACCGGAAACGCCGTGCAGGCCAACACGGTGGCCGACGTCATGAACTCGGAGTTTGGCATTGCCGTATGGCTTTCCGGCATCGTGCTGGCGGCCATCATCGCCCTCGTGATTCTTGGGGGCGTCACCGCCATTGGGCGTGTGACGGGAATTCTCGTGCCCGTAATGGCGGCCCTCTACGTAATCGGCGCCCTGCTGGTGCTGGCCTTCAACTACACCGAGGTCCTGCCCACGCTCGGCAGCGTCTTCACCAATGCGTTCAACCCATCGGCCGGGGTGGCGGGGACGGGGGCTGGAGCCTTCTTATTAACCTTCCAGTACGGAGTGCAGCGGGGCCTTTTCTCCAACGAGGCCGGCATGGGCTCGGCGCCCATTGCCCACTCCGCGGCCAAGACCGACGAGCCGGCCTCCGAAGGCGTCGTGGCCCTCCTGGAGCCGTTCATCGACACCATCACGGTGGTTACGCTCACCTGCCTGGCCATCTTGGTGAGCGGGGCCTGGGGCAACCCCATCCCGACGGAGTTCAACCTTGATTCCGGAAGTGTAGAGTACCGGGTGGAGGGAGAGGGGGGCATCTTTCCCGACAGCGACATCCCGGAGGAAATCCAAATCGAGGATGGGCGGCAGCAGGTGGGGGGCGACGAGCCGCAGTTTGCCTGGCGGCAGGCAGTGGTGAGCCGCTTCTATACCGGTTGTGCCAACGAATGCGAGACGGAAGGCGACCTGCAGCAGCCCTTCACGGGTACGCTCTACCCGCAGAAGAACGTGGCGGTGTCCGAGGACGGAACCCAGTACGAGGTGCTGTACGGGCAGGGCGTGCGCAGTGGGGCGCCGCTCACCCGGCTCGCCTTTGAGCGCGGGTTGTCGCCGCTGGGCGACTGGGGCGGATACATCGTGATCCTGAGTGTGCTGCTCTTCGCCATCTCGACCTCCATTTCGTGGAGCTACTACGGCGACCGCTGTGCCTACTACCTGTTCGGTGAACGGGCCATTTTCCCCTACAAGGTGGTCTTCGTACTCATGAACTTCACGGGTGCGGTCACGGCGCTTACGACCATCTGGACCATCGGGGACATTGCCCTTGGCATCGTCATCGTGCCCAATCTGATTGGGGTGATCCTGCTGACGGACAAGGTCAAGGAAATTACCGACGATTACCTGGAGCGCAAGCCCTGGCTGACGATGCATCAGGGCGAAGAGCAATAGCTCTCCGGGTCCGCCCCGCATTGTCCTTCGCACCGACGTATGGAGCCGCCAATGGATACCCTCACTGTCGTCGACCATCCGCTGCTCAAGCGCGACCTGACGATTCTGCGCCGGGACGAGACGCCGCACGGCCAGTTTCGAAAGACCGTGTCCGACGCCGCGGCGATCCTGGCCTACGAGGCCATGAGCGACATCGACCTGAAGGAGACCGAAATCGAGACACCGCTAGAGTCGACCACTGGCTACGAGATTGCCGAGGATGTGATGGTGGTGCCCATCATGCGGGCCGGACTCGGGATGGTGGACGGTTTTGTGCGGTACGTGCCGGAGGCACGGGTGGGTCACCTCGGGATGCAGCGCGACGAGGAGACGTACAATCCGGTCGATTACTACAGCAACATCCCGTCGGGGATTGACTCGGCGCACGTGTTTGTGGTGGACCCGATGCTGGCGACGGGGGGCAGCGCCAGCTTTGCCATCAACCACCTGAAGGAGCACGGGGGCGAGAACTTTACGTTTGCCTGCCTGGTGGCGGCCCCCGAGGGGGTGGAGGCGCTTCGCGACGAGCACCCGGACGTGCCCGTGGTGACGGCGGTGCTGGACCGGGAGCTCGACGAAAACGCGTTTATCCGGCCCGGGCTCGGCGACGCGGGGGACCGCATCTTCGGAACGAGATCGTGACTGAGGGACGACGCTTCCTGATGATTACTTCCGCTTCGCTCCCGCGCACGCTCGTCCTGTTGGCTGGGCTGTTGTGTGTGGGCTCCGTGGCAATGGCCCAGGACGGAACGGGCATTGACCTGCCCGATCCGGTGCTCACGGGCATCGAGTTTTCGGTCACTGTGCCCGGCGACTCGTCGCTAGCGGCCTCCGGCACGCCGAGCGTGCGGGTCGGAGGCGAGACCGTGCCCCTCGCGTACGACGCCGACGCTGAAGAGTGGACGGCAGAAGGGAATACCGCCGCCGCGAGCGGGACCGTCTCCGTGGAGGTCGTGGCGGACGGACAGGTTCTCCGGTCCACGAGTACGCGATCGATCCCTGGGTGGCTCTCCATTCTGCCTCCGCTGCTGGCCATCGGGATGGCGCTCGTCTACCGGCGGGTGGTGCCGGCGCTGTTCTTCGGGGTCTGGGTGGGGGCCGTCCTCGCCATCGGCCTTTCGCCGTGGGGCGCGTTCAAAGGACTGCTCGACACATTTGAGGTCTACGTGCTCAACGCGATGGCCACCTCCAGCCACGTGGCCATCATCTTGTTCTCGCTCATGATTGGGGGCATGGTGGGCATCATCTCGAAGAACGGAGGCACGCTCGGGATCGTCGAGCGTCTAACTGGCTTTGCGAGCAACTCGCAGCGGGGACAGGTGGTGACTGGCATTCTCGGGGTGAGCATCTTCTTCGACGACTACGCCAACACGTTGATCGTGGGCAACACGATGCGCCCCGTCACCGATCGCCTCCGCATCTCGCGGGAGAAACTGGCCTACATCGTCGACTCGACCGCGGCGCCGATTTCGACCCTGGCGCTCGTCACCACCTGGATTGGGTATCAGGTGGGGCTGCTGGGCACGGCCATCGAGAACATTGAAGGCTTTTCGCAGGGGGCGTACTCGGTCTTTCTGAATTCCATTCCCTATAACTTTTACCCGTTGCTCGCCCTCTTTTTTGTCTTTCTCGTGGCCTACCAGGGCCTCGACTTTGGGCCCATGTACAGGGCGGAGCGGCGGGCCCGCGAAACGGGCGAGGTGCTGGGGGACGAGGCCAACGTCGATGAGGCAGCGGCCGAAGGCGAAGAACTGGCCCCTCCGGAGGGCACGCCCCACCGGGCCTTCAACGCGGTAATTCCGATCCTCGTACTGGTGGGCGGTGTGCTGGTGGGATTGTACGCCACGGGCGTTCAGGCGGTCGGGGCGGACGCCTCCCTCAGCGACATTATTGGGGAGGCCAACTCCTATACGGCGCTCATGTGGGGCTCGCTGATGGGCGTACTGGTCGCCGCTGCTCTTTCGCTCGGGCAGGGCATTCTGGACCTGGAACAGACCGTGGAGGCCTGGTACGAGGGCCTCAAGTCCATGCTTTTTGCGATGATTATTCTCGTGCTCGCCTGGGCGCTCTCGAACATCACTGACGTACTGCACACAGCCGATTACCTCGTCTCTGTCCTCGGGGAGACGCTACCGGCCGGAGTAGTCCCGGCCATTATCTTTGTGCTCGCCGCCGCTACGGCCTTCGCCACGGGATCGAGCTGGGGCACAATGGGGATTCTCATGCCGCTCGTGGTCCCGCTCGTGTGGGCCGTGCTCGTCCAGAACGGAATGGATGCGCCTGCGCACTACCACATTCTTTACTCCTCGGTCTCCTGTGTGCTTGCTGGGTCGGTCTGGGGGGATCACTGCTCCCCGATTTCCGACACGACCATCCTCTCGTCGATGGCCAGCGGGTGCGACCACATCGAGCACGTGCGCACCCAGTTGCCGTACGCGCTGAGTGTGGGCACGGTGGCCATTCTCCTGGGCACGCTGCCCGCCGGCTTCGGGATGCCCTGGTGGCTCGGGCTCCTTCTGGGAGGAGGGCTGCTCTTTGGGTTGCTGCAGGTGGTGGGCACGCCCGTCGAAACCGCCGAGCCTCCGTTCGAGGAAGTGAAGAAGCCCGCGAAGGTGTAGCGGGTACACTGCTGCACGCCAGGTCTTCTAAGGGGCCGAGGGAGGTCCGACACATCGCCGCACGAACGATTTCCGACTGCTATGTTACTTGACGCCGACGATCGTCCCTGGGGCCGCTGGGAAGAGTATCTGAACGAGCCCGGCTACCGGGTGAAGCGTATCATCGTAAATCCGGGCGAGCGCCTCTCGCTGCAAAAACACGAGCACCGCAAAGAACACTGGGTCGTGGTGCGGGGGAGGGGCGTCTTTACCCGCAATGACGAGCGCATTGACGTGTCCGAAGGGGATACCTGCTTCATCGATGAGGGGGACGTGCACCGCATCGAAAACGACGGCGACGAGCCGCTCGTCTTCATCGAGACGCAGATGGGACTGTGCGTGGAAGACGACATCACGCGGCTGGAAGACGATTATGGCCGAGAGTAGGGAGGGAGAGGGGGAACGGGAGAGTTTGCGGGATTTCTGTCTCTGGGCCGGCCGCGCCCGGCACTTTTGGGGGGATCGGTGCGTTGTACTTCTGCTCACGTAGCCTCTTCGCAACTGCTTTTGCCTATGGTACTTCCCATCTACGTCTACGGCCACGAGGCCCTTCGGGAAGAAACCGAGCCTGTAGAGGAAACCACGGAGGATCTGCAGTCGCTCATCGACGACATGATCGAGACAATGCACAACGCCGCCGGCATTGGCCTGGCGGCACCGCAGGTAGGCCGCAGCGAACGCCTTTTTGTGGTGGACCTGACGCCCATGGCCGATGAGATGGCGAAGGCCGAAGAGCCCCTTCCACCGCAGCCGATGGTCTGTATCAATCCGACGCTCGTCGAAGAAAGCGACACTACGGTCGACATGGAGGAGGGCTGCCTCTCGATCCCGGAGGTGCGGGAGGCCGTCACCCGCCCCGAACGGATTCGGATGCGCTATCGCGACCGTAACTTCGAAGAGCAGGAGATTGAGGCCGGGCACATGCTGGCGCGGGTGCTGCAGCACGAGCGCGATCACCTCGACGGCGTGCTGTTTACCGACTACCTCAGTAGCTTCCGTAAGCGCCTGCTCCGCCGGCCCCTCCGTGAGATGGTAAACGGGGTGGTGGAGGCGGACTACCCGCTCGTGACGAAAGGGGATGAGCGCGTGCCAGCCCGCTAAAGAGTAGCTGAACGATGATGTCGTCCCGTCGCGTCTTGTCTCGGGCGGATGCACGAGCGGTCTACGACCGCGTTGGGGCCTGGCAGGACCCCCAGGCGTTCTATGAGGCCCCAGCGCTCGATGCGCTGGCCGAGCAGGGCGCCTTTGAGGCCGCCGGCACTGTGATCGAAATTGGTTGCGGCACCGCACGATTTGCCAGGCGACTGCTTCGCACCCGTTGCCCCCCGCCGACGCAGTACGAGGGCATCGACCTCAGTGGCACGATGGTGCGCCTCGCAAAGGCCCGTCTGGCGTCCTTCGGGCCGCGCGCCACGGTGCGGCAGACGGACGGTGGATTGACGTTTGACCGCCCCGACGGAGCAGTGGACCGCGTGGTGGCCACGTACGTGCTGGATCTGCTGTCGCGCGGCGATGCCCGTACCCTGATCGGCGAAGCCCACCGGCTGCTGGCGGCGGACGGGCGGCTCTGTCTGGCGGGGCTCACCTGGGGCGAAGGGTTGCTCGCACGTGCAGTGAGTTGGGGGTGGGATCGGCTGCATGCGTTCCGCCCCGAGTGGGTGGGGGGCTGCCGTCCCCTGCGGATGCGTCCGTTTCTCGAGGGGGCGTGCTGGCAGGTGCGGCACCATCGTGTTGTGACGGGGTGGGGCGTGCCGTCGGAGGTCCTCGTTGCGGTTCCTGAGTGAGACGCCCCCGAACCGTGAGGCGCGCGTGACGTTCAGCCAATCTGGCGGTGCTCCCCCCTCGACTCCCGTTCACGAGCTTTCTTTTCTGGCGTGTCGTTTCTCGCGGTCGACCGGCTTGCCGTTGCGCTCGACGGGCATCCCATCCTGCGGGACGTGAGCTTTGAGGCTGCGTCGGGCGAGTGGGTGGGTGTGCTCGGGCCCAACGGGGCCGGCAAGACGACGCTCCTGCGGGCGCTCGGCGGCCACGTGCCGTTCAGAGGGGAGATTCGGCTGGAGGGAACACCGGTCGATCAAATGGGGGTGTCGACGCGCGCTCGACGGATGGCGTTCGTGCGCCAGGCCCGCTCGTTGACGTTCGACTTTACGGTGGAAGAGTTTGTGCTTCTCGGCCGGGCTCCCCACCGCGGCTGGCTGGAGGCCTACCGGAGGGCCGACCGGGATCGGGTCCGCGAGGCGCTGGCGCGGGTCGACCTGGAGGGGTTTGCTACCCGCTCGGTACTGTCGCTCAGTGGCGGCGAAATGCAGCGCGTGTTTCTGGCGCAAGCCCTGGTGCAGGACGCCGATCTGCTGCTGTTGGACGAGCCGACGGCCCATCTCGACGTACAGTATCAGTTCGCCTTCATGGAGCAGGTGCGCGCCCAGGTGGCCTCTGGGCGCACGGTGCTTGCGGTGGGGCACGACCTGGAATTGGCGGCCCGCTACGCCGATCGACTCCTCCTGTTCGCCGATGGCAGGCTTCGAGCGGCGGGGCCGCCCGGCACGGTGCTCACGCCCGGCCGCATCGCGGAAATTTTCGGCATGCGGGTGGACCTGGGCCGCCGTCCGGACGGTACGCTCCGCATCGACTACCAGGGGCCGGTCGCGTCCGCGCCCGTCCAGGCAGAAGCTTCCCTGTGACCCGTCGCGCGATCGCCGACTCGGAAACGCGATCGGCGGTGAGACGTGCCACGCTTTCCCCTCCGACACGCTGCTCCCACTTGGTTCCCTCTCCCCTTCGATGAGCAAGAAAATCTATACGGGCACTGGCGATGATGGCACCACGTCTCTCTTCGGCGGCGAGCGTGTGGGCAAGGGCAATCCGCGCATCGATGCGTACGGCACGGTGGACGAGGCAAACTCCATCGTCGGGCTTGCCCGCGCTCACCTGCGGGGAGAGCCCGGCGAGGAGACGCTCGATCCGGTACTGGGCGACCTCCAGGAAGAGCTGTTTGTTCTTGGGGCCGATCTGGCGACGCCCATGAACGCCAAGCCCGTCGTCGAGCGGATTGAGGAGGCCCACGTCGAGGCCCTGGAGGCCCGTATCGATCAATTCGACGCCGACCTGCCCTCCCTCGACCGCTTCATTTTGCCGGGGGGGACGCCGACCGGCGCCTCTCTCCACTCGGCCCGCACCGTGTGCCGCCGCGCCGAGCGTCATACCGTGGAGGCCCGCACCGCGACGCCCATCAACGAACAGGCCATCGTCTATCTCAACCGGCTGTCCGACCTGCTCTTTGTACTCGCCCGATGGGCCAACCGCCAGGCGGGTGTGCGGGAAGACACCTGGGAGCCAGGGGCAGCCCAGCCGGACAGCGGGGATTCAGCACCGGACGATTGACAACTCCCCGTCCCCCATTTCTGACGCCTCCGTCCTCCTCAGTCTGCACCGAGCGCCATGCAGCCCCTCTCAGCCAAACTCCTCCCTGTGCTGCTGCTGATGGCAGCGTGCCTGCCCCTCGCCTGTGACACGGGATCAACCGCGGTGCCGTCAGATGCCGACCCATCCACAACATTGTCGAATGCCTCGTCCACGGATCAATTTGGGGTTCAGGCGGGCCGATATATCGTCAAGAACGGACGGGTTGATCGTGCGGAGACCTTCTCCGACCTTCTCGACGACTACGGGGTGGACTACCAGACCGTTCTGGCTCTGGCCGAGGCTGCCGAGCCGGCGTTCGATGTCGCGGATCTTCGGGCCGGACGTTCCTACCGGGCGTACATCAACCCGTGGCTTCAGCAACCCCGGTATTTTGTGTACCAGGTCAACGCGGCCCGCTACGTCGTCTTTGATGTTCGGCGGCCCGAGGACAGCTACGTGGGCACCCGGCCGGTTGAGCGCACCTGGGAAACCGTTTCGGGCACGGTCGACGGGTCGCTCTACGAGGCACTCGTAGAGAATGGGGGACACCCGCTGTTGGCGCTGCGGCTGTCGGAGGTCTTTGCATGGCAGATCGACTTCTTCCGGCTCCGCGCCAACGACACGGTCCGGCTCATTTACGAGAAGCGTACTATCGACGGAGCGACCGTACAGCCCGGCGACATTGTGGCGGCCCACGTGCGCCACCGCGGCGAGGACTACTACGCCTTTCGGTTCGAAGGGGCCGCCGGAGACGCGGAGTATTACAACCGGGCCGGGCAGAGTCTGCGTCGGCAGTTGCTGAAGGCGCCCCTCCAGTACTCCCGCATCAGTTCGGGGTTCACCAACAGCCGGTACCATCCCATTCTGAAAGAGCGTCGGCCCCATCACGGCACCGACTACGCGGCCCCCCGCGGCACGCCGGTGCGGTCCGTAGGTAGTGGGGTCGTGCAGTTCGCCGGGTACGACGGCCCCAACGGCAACTACGTCAAGATTCGCCACAATAGCACCTACGCGTCCGGCTACCTCCACCTTTCGGATATCGCCGTGGCGCCGGGCGAACGCGTAACCCAGGGCGAAACCATCGGCTACGTGGGGAGCACCGGGCGCTCCACTGGGCCACACCTCGACTACCGCCTCTGGAAGCACGGCACGGCCGTGAACCCCTACGCCATCGAGCTGCCGCCGTCCCAGCCCGTTCCGGTCCAGCACCAGGAGGCGTTCCGGAAGACCGTGGCGACGCTGCTGCCGTGGCTTCAGCCGCGCGCGAACACGGTCTTCGCGCAGGTCCGTACGCACGGCACAGACGACGCCGTGGAGTCCATCGACACTGCCCCCACGTACTCGCTGGCGCGCACGGAGCGCTGATCCTGCCGATGACCCTTTCGATACGGAGCGGTTCCATCGCGGGGGCGGGGCCGCTGCTTGTGGTGCACGGGGGCGCGTGGGACATCCCTGACGACGTACTTGGCGATCATCGGGACGGGCTGCGAGCGGTCCTTGACGCCGGGCGTACGTCGTTGCGTGTTGGGGCTGAGCCCCTGCGGGTGGTTACGGCGGCCGGCACCGCCCTGGAGGCCCACGGCGCGTTTAATGCGGGGTATGGCGCCATGCTGAATCAGGAGGGAGAGGCGGAGCTGGACGCCGGGGTGATGCAGGGGGCAACGCTGGCGTACGGCGCCGTCATGGCCACCCGCCGTCTGGCGCATCCGGTACAGGTGGCGCGTCGGCTGCTGACGGAGGGGGAGGGGCGCGTGCGGATGCTGGCGGGCACAGGGGCAGAGCAGTTTGCGGACGCGCAGGGCGTGGATCTCGTGTCCAACGAGGCCCTCATCTGCCCGCGCGAGCAGCGTCGCTACGAGCGGCTTCGGGACCAGGCGGACGCCGAGCATCCCAGTCACTCGTTTCTTCCGGGTGCGGAGGCGCTTGGCGGGGCCGACACGGTGGGAGCTGTGGCCCGGGCTGCCGACGGCCGCCTCGCCGCCGCCACCTCTACGGGCGGCACGCCCTTCAAACCGCCGGGGCGCGTGGGCGACTCGCCGCTGCCGGGCGCAGGCTTTTACGCCGATGAAGACGTGGCGGTGAGTGCCACGGGCTGGGGGGAGGCCATTGCGGCTACGGGGCTGGCGCGTGATGTGCGGGAGCACGTGCACAACGGGGCCGCGGCCGAAGTGGCGGCCCGGCGCGCCCTCACGCGCATGCACGATCGGGTTCAGTCGCCGAACGGCAAGGGGGCGACGGGCGGTTGTGTCGTCGTCACGCCGACCGATGCTGCCTACGCTTTCACGACGCCCCGCATGGCGCGGGGATGGACCTCCCCTGAAGGAAAGGAGCTCCGTTGGGCGGTAGAGCCGGGGGGCGACGAGACCGGAGCTTAGTTGAACTGAAGGGACGCACCGAGCCGCCAGTGCCGCCCCGCGGCGGGCTCGTAGAAGCGGCCGCCAAAGGCGTTCACGACCACGTCGTTGTAGCGTACGTCGAAGGCGTTATTGAGGGCGAGAAAGGGCGTGATGGTGGCGTCGCCGGGGACCGGGAGGCCGGGGGGACTCACGCGCAAGTCGATCGTCGTGTAGCCGTCGTTCGTGGCGGTGTTTTCGCTGTCGCCATACTGCTTCCCCACGCGCTGGAGCGTGACAGAGGCATGGACCGGCGCCGTTCGGACCTGTGCTGTGGCGCCGAGACGGTGGGTAGGCACGCCCGGAAGCTGATTGCCGTCGAGCCTTGTGGTTGCCTCAGGACCCTCAACCGTGCCCGCCGTAAACTCGGCGTCCACGTACGAGTAGCTCGCCTGTAGGGACAGCGCTGGTACCGGCCGCCAACGCAGGGAGCCCTCCGCTCCCAGATGGCGGGCCGCACCCTGATTCCGGTAGTAGGTAGGGCCAAACGGCTGCCTCTGAAACGGCACCAGCACATCGTCGATGTCTTGATAAAACAGCGCCACGTCGTACGAAAGGCGCGGCCCAATCCACGTGCCCGTGATGCCGCCCTCCACCCCAAGAATGTGCTCGGCCGCCAAGTCGTTAAAGCCGCCCTGCCCGTCGGGGCGATTGCTGAGTTCAGTGGTCGTGGGGGTTTCCAGACCCGTGCTGACATTGGCGAAGAGGCGCGCCGTTTCTAAGTCGTACGAAAGGCCTATGGAAGGACTCAGGGCGCGGAAGGTCTGTGTGCCGTCGTCGGTGCCGAGGCGGTCGTCGGCCTCGAACTGGATCCAATCGTAGCGCAGGCCTGCGGTCAACTCCAGGCGGCCAAGAGGCATCGCCAGGCGCCCGAAGGCCGCGGCATTGTCGACCGTTTCCTGCTGGTCGATCAGCAGGCTATCGGGGGCGCCGCCGTTGCTCGTGTATTCCTTCCGGTCGTCGTGTTGCAGCTTGCCCTCGATCCCCACTCCCCACTGCACTTCGGACGTTTTGTCTTCCAGTGTGAAGCGGAGACCGCCGGCCTGCCGATTGAGGTCGATGACGTTGAAGGGGATGGGGTTTTCTAGATCGCGCGCAATTCCGTACGCCGTGGCGTTCAGGGTGCCCAGGCCCACGTCGTCGTAGTACGTGGCACCGAGTTGGCCCTGCGTCACGTCTTTGCCCACGTCAAAGTCGAGAATGGTCGGGCGTGCCTGTTCGGGGTTCTGACGGGCGGGCGCCTGTTTGAGGGAGCCCGGAGAGTCGGCCCGGGGCATGTGCTGGAGCCCACCGACGACGCGAAGCCCGCGGTCGTCGCCCAGCGAGAAATCACTGGTGAAGCCGGAACGGAGGAGACGGGTTTCGCTGTGCCGGCGAAACCCGTCCTGCGACAGATACGAGGCGTACACGCTCGCCCGGTGGGGCCCGAGGTCCGGGGTTACCTGCGCGTCGGTCTTCGAGAGGCCGTAGGAGCCCACAGTTTGTTTTAGGCGTACGGTGTGGCGGGCATTCCGGGACGGTTGGGTGGACAAGGAGAGCACGCCGCCGCTTGCATTTCCCCAGAACGTGGAGGCCGGACCGCGAATGACCTCGATAGAGCGGACGAAGGAGGGATCGATGAGGTGGACCACCGACTGGCCGTCCGCCACTGTCATTGGAATGCCATTTAGAAGCATCTGGATGCCGCGGACGCCAAACTGCGCGCGCCACCCGAACCCGCGAATTGTGATGCGGTCGCCGAGGGCAAAGTGGGTCCGACTCTGCACCGAAAGCCCCGGCAGGCCGGCGGTGATTTGCTCCAGGGAAAGAGACGGCGTACTGTTGAGGGCCTGGTCGGTTCGGGTGCGTACCGACGCGGAAAACGAGGCCGACTCGCTCGCGATGCGGAACGGTGTGGCGGTGACCTCCACTGGAGCCATCTCGACCTGCATTGCTACGGAGGTGTCGGGGGAGGCTTGCCCGTGGACGAGTGTAGGGGCCGTTCCGGCGAGCAGTGCAAAGAGGAGCGCCACGAGAGCAGATCGCCGCGTAGGTCTATCCATCGATCAATCTGCGAGGGAAGAGTCAGAAACCAGAACACGAAAAGCAGGAAGCGCGAAGGGGGCGCGGAGATTCCAAGCGACGGAAGCACGTGCACGATCGGGCACGTCCCCGCCGAGAGAGCACCTCCGGTTCGAGTCGTCACCACCCGATCCGGGACGACGTAGAGTCGGGCACCTCGGCGGCGGGGTCTTTGGCCAGGGGGGGCGGGGAGGAGGTGGCGTCCAGTTGACGAATCTGAACGCCCGTGTAGTAGAACGAAAGAATCTCGCGGTAGCTCTTGCCCTGCTCCGCCATCGTGTGGGCGCCCCACTGGTTGAGCCCTACTCCATGGCCGTGGCCGCGGCCCTCAAACACGTACGTGTCGCCCTCGCGCCGGGCGTCGAACCACGTGCTTTTGAGGGGGCGGCCGTTCACCCGATCGTTCACGAGGCTCCGGAACGTGCTTGCTTCAATCTCGGGCGCGGTGTCGTCGGCGCGCAGCAGCTCGATGGTGTGCAGGCGCCCGTCGGGAGCGCGCTCCCCGAGCAGAAAGCCGTTCACCGAGGCGCCCTGCTGGAGCGACAGGGCCTGGAGCAGGGTGCTGCGGTCGATTCGGGTGGTCCACCGGTGCTTAGGCGACGGGCGGTCGTACGGATCCTCTTTTCCTCGGAGGTATGGGAGCGGGTCGCTGCCCGTCCATACGTCTTCGTTGTTGGCCGTGTGGCCGCCACTCGATGAGAAGTAGACCGACTGGATGGGCGCGCCGTCGTAGGTCAGAATTTCGCCGCGTGTGGCCCGTGCGGCGTGTCGGGCCGCGTCGGTAATCACGCTTTGCCCGCGGTACACCTGCGAGGCGGTGCCGTCCACGTGGTCGTACGCGCCGTCGAAGTGCTTCTGGGAGAACAGGGCGTAGGTGCGCGCCACCACGGCCATCGCCTTGGCGCCAGCGCCGGCCCCCAGCCCGTACTCGCTGGCCACCACACTGGCTACGTACTCGGGGAGCGACACGCGATTTACCAGCTGCACGCCCGAGGCCGATCCGGCCCGGCTAATCTGGAGACTGCCCGTGTACGTCCGGGTCGACTCCGGAGACAGCTTTAGGGTCCACGCCGAATTCTGTTCAGGGGCCAGGTGCAGGGTGCGGGCGTACAGGGCCGCGTCCCCATGCCGGGCGTAGATGTCGCCTTCGCGCCGCCCCAGGGTTACGGTTTCATTGGGCCGCAGCTGGAGAATGGGCGTGTGGTCGCTGGGGAGAAGCACCGCGAGGGTGCCACGCTCCGGGGTGAGTTGGGCGGACTCCACGTCGAGGTCGTGGTGAAGGCGCACCTCTACCCAGTTGGTACGATCGGCCGAGGACTGAGCTTGCGCCCGGGGGACCAGGAGAGGTCCGAAGCTGCATCCGAAGAGTAGGATCCCGGTCACGAGCCCGTACCGCAGGCCTGAAGCGAGGAATTGCGCCCGCAGCACGCGGTGAAAAACAAACCAATCCATTTACAGTGTGGGACCTCCGGTTAATGTTTGAGCCGTACCTGCCGCGATGCGCACCGGGAGGTCCTACGACGCGAAATGGGGGCCTCGTTCCCGGTATCGCCGCTGCGCGCCCTCGTCCCACGCCTTCTTTTTCGACCCCGTTCCGATTCCGCCGATGATTGTAGACACGCACGCCCACCTGTACCTGGATCAGTTCGACGACGACCGCGACGCGGTGCTGCGGCGGGCCCACGACGCGGGGGTCGAGACCATCGTGATGCCGGCGATCGGCACGGCCTCAATTCAACAGGCAGTCGACCTGTGCGGGAAGCACGACGGCCTTTACGCCATGACGGGCCTGCATCCCTCCGAAACTCAGGACGCCACTGAGGCCGAGTTCGAGACGGTCAAGGACTGGTGCGACCACCCGTCGATCGTGGCGGTGGGGGAGAGCGGGCTCGACTACTACTGGGACCGCTCGTTCGACGATCGGCAGCGGTCCTTCTTCCGGCGCCACATTCGCCTCGCCATTGAGGCCGACCTCCCGCTCGTCATTCACAACCGGGAGGCGACGGACGACATTCTCGACATCCTGGCGGAAGAGAAGGCGCGCACCGACGCGCCGGAAAAGATGCGGGGCATTTTGCACTGCTATGTCGATCCGCCCGCGGTGGCCGAGCGGGCGTGGGCGCTCGGCTTCTACGTGGGCGTGGGCGGCATCATGACGTTCTCGAACAGCGAGGTGGACGACTACGTGGCCGACGTGCCGCTCGACCACATCGTGGTGGAGACGGACAGCCCCTACCTCGCGCCCGAGCCGCACCGTGGCGACCGCAACGAGCCGGCCTACGTCCGCCGCGTGGTCGACGGTCTCGCGGAGGTGAAGGGCGTCCCGGTGGCGGAAGTCGAAGCGACCACGACCCAGAATGCCCGGACAATCTACGAGATTGAGGGAGAGAAGGCGTAGTTCGAGGATCGGTGGGTTAGGGGGAATCCGCCTGTGCCATAAAAGACGCCCCGACCGGGGCCATCCCGATCGGGGCGTGAAAACAGTCCGTCGGAACCCGCCGAGACGGGCCCGACGGGGCGACGTAGAGGGGCGAACGCGCTACTCCTCGTCGCCTTCGTCGACAACTTCGTAGTCGGCATCCTGGACGTCCTCGTCGTCGGACGCGCCGTTGCCGCCGGGCTGCGCACCGCCCGCCGCTCCAGCGCCCGCGGCGCCAGCACCCGCTCCCGCAGGACCCGCACCGCCGGGGCCGCCGGCCGCGGCGCCCTGCTGCGCCTGCTGTTGCTGCGCCTGACGAATTTCTTCGCCGGCCGCCGACCAGGCCGAGTTCAAGTCCTCCAGCGCGTCTTCGAGCGCGGTGATGTCCTCGTCGGCACTGGCGGTTTCGAGCTCATCGTTGAGCGCCTCCAGCGCGTCCTCGAGGCCCTGCCGCTTTTCGTCGGGGATCTTGTCGCCGTACTCTTCGAGGCCCTGCTCCACGGAATAGGCCATGGAATTTGCCTCGTTGATCGTCTCGGCGCGCTCCTTGCGCTTCTCGTCCTCTTCGGCGTGCTGCTCGGCCTCTTCCTTCATTTTCTCGATCTCCTCGTCGGTGAGGCCACTAGACGCCTCCACACGGATGGACTGCTCCTTGCCGGTGTCCTTGTCCACGGCGGACACGTTGAGGATGCCGTCCGCGTTGATGTCGAACGTCACCTCAATCTGCGGCGTGCCGCGCGGGGCCGGCGGAATGCCGTCCAGGTGGAAGCGCCCGAGCGTGCGGTTGTCCTTGGCCATCTCGCGATCACCCTGCAGGACGTGCACCTCGACGGAGGTCTGGTTGTCGGCGGCCGTGGAGAAGATCTCGCTCTCCTTCGTCGGGATTGTCGTATTCTCCTCAATGAGCGTGGTCATCACGCCACCGAGCGTCTCGATGCCGAGGTTCAGCGGCGTCACGTCCAGCAGCAGCACGTCGTCGACGTCGCCGCTGAGCACGCCGCCCTGTACGGCCGCGCCGAGGGCCACCACCTCGTCCGGGTTCACGGACTTGTTGGCCTGGCGGCCGAAGAACTCCTCGACGGTTTCCTGAACGAGCGGCACGCGGGTGGAGCCACCGACCAGAATTACCTCGTCGACGTCGCTCTTAGAGTGGCCGGCGTCGTCGAGGGCCTTCTCCATCTGGGGCACCGTCTTCTCGACCAGGTCCTCGATCAGGTTCTCGAACGTGGCCCGATTGAGGTCCATGTTCAGGTGCTGGGGGCCCTCGTCCGTCGCCGTGATGAATGGCAGGTTGATCGTGGTCGTCTTGGCGCTCGACAGCTCGATCTTCGCCTTCTCCGCGGCCTCCTTCAGGCGCTGCAGGGCCATCGGGTCGTTGCGGAGGTCGATGCCGGTGTCCTGCTGGAACTCGTCGGCAATGTGGTCGATGAGGCGCTTGTCGAAATTGTCGCCCCCGAGGTGCGTGTCGCCGTAGGTGGCGTTCACCTCAAAGACGCCGTCGCCGAGCTCCAGGATGGAGACGTCGAAGGTGCCGCCCCCGAGGTCGTATACGGCTACGACCTGGTCGCTCTCGTCGTCGAGGCCGTAGGCGAGAGAGGCTGCCGTGGGCTCATTGATGATGCGCTGCACGTTGAGGCCTGCGATCTCTCCGGCCTCCTTCGTGGCCTTACGCTGCGCGTCGTTGAAGTACGCCGGGACCGTAATCACCGCGTCGGTGACCTCCTGGCCCAGGTAGTCCTCGGCGGTCTGCTTCAGCTTCTGCAGCACCACGGCCGAAATCTCCTGCGGCGTGTACTCGCGGTCGTCAATCTTCACGCGCGCTGTGTCGTTGTCGCCCCGTACGATTTCGTAGGGGACCTCCTCAATTTCGTCCTCTACCTCGTCGTAGAAGCGGCCCATAAACCGCTTGATCGAGGAGACGGTGCGTTCGGGGTTCGTGATCGCCTGCCGCTTGGCCGGCGCGCCCACAAGGCGCTCGCCGTCGTCTTTGTAGGCTACGACGGACGGCGTGGTGCGCGAACCTTCCGCGTTTTCGATGACTTCGGGGTCGTCCCCCTCCATCACCGCCACGACGGAGTTCGTCGTGCCGAGGTCAATGCCAATTACTTTACCCATGAGTGTCGTATGTGCGTTGGTTCGAAGCGTCTCGAATGTCGAAGGCAACTTGCCGGAGGCGTCCACTGCGGGCCGCCCCTGTGTCTACATCGCCGTTGAGATAGATTCTCAAGAACGATGCCGCGGTGGGTCGTGGCGCGTTAGTCCGTCACAATGACAGATCTTGGGGCTCGGCGGGGGGCGAGACCCCCGACGGCGCGTCACGAATGGCACAGCGGGTCCTCGACACTGAAAACTTTGCAGGTCGTAACCGCCAGGGAGATCCCCTGCCGGCGGTCCGTGACACAACCGCGTGTCGTGTCGTCCGTGCAAATTTTCGCCAATACTTCCGTGAGTCCGGGACATCCCAGGAGTTCGTGGTTACCATCATAGTGTCATGTATACCTCAGCAGGCCTCCGATACATACCAAATCTCCTGACGGTCGGGCGCATCCTGGTGACGCCGCTGCTGCTCCTGCTTCTATCGGTGCCCAGCCAGGCCGGCCAGATGAGCGCGGTCTTCTTGTTTGTCTTGGCCTCTTTGTCGGACTACTACGACGGCGTGCTGGCCCGTCGGCTGGGCGTACGGTCGCGCCTGGGGCAGTATCTGGACCCGTTGGCCGACAAGGTGCTGGTACTCGGGACCTTCGTGGCCCTGGCGCTTGAGGCGCCCGACATCGTGCCCTGGTGGGCCGTCGCGGCGATTGCGCTGCGCGACGTGGTGGTGACGGCCCTGCGCTCCTGGGCCGAGGCAAACGGCCAAACGCTGCATACCTACCGCGTGGCGAAGGCCAAGACAATGATCCAGGTGGCCTTCTTATTCGGCATCCTCGTGCTCCGGGCGGCGACCTATCTGTCTCCTCCGTTCCGGGGAGGCGCGGAATGGGTGCTCTACGACAGTGGACTTCCAGGACTGGCCCTGATTGGGGTCGTGGGCTTTACTCTTGCCACAGGGGCACTGTACGTGGTGGCCCCTGTCGAAGAGAATGTAGACCTGGAGTAGCGGTCTCCTGGGCCTTTTCCCGTATTGATTTCGTTCCACTGTCTCCATGCCTGACCCTTCGGCTTCGCCCAGTCCCGACGCGTCGAATCTCGCCCGGTCGCTAGCCCGCGCGCTCCTGAGGATTGGCGCTGTGTCGCTCCGCCCGCACGACCCGTTCACGTGGTCCTCGGGCCTCCGAGCCCCCATCTACTGCGACAACCGGCGCACCCTCGCACATCCATCCGTGCGCGGTGCCATCGCGGACGGATTCGCCGACGTGGTACGGGCACACGGCGGAGAATCGATCACGGTGGCGGGGACCGCCACGGCGGGCATCCCCCACGCGGCGTGGCTGGCGGAGCGGCTCGACGCGCCCATGTCTTACGTCCGCTCCGCAGCCAAGACGCACGGGCAGGGACGCCGGATTGAAGGGGCACGGCTCGGGCCGGACAACGAGGTGGTCGTGGTGGAGGACCTCATCTCGACCGGCGGGTCGGCGCTCGACGCCGTGTCGGCCGTCCGGAGGGCGGGGGCGACCGTGCAGGGAGTGCTGGCCATCTTCTCCTACGGACTCGACGCGGCCGACGCGGCCTTCGCGGAGGCAGGGGTGGCGCGCCACGTGCTCACCTCGTTTCCGACACTTTTGCAGGTGGCCCACCGCGACCACGGGCTGTCGGACGACGCACGGACGCTCCTGGAGGACTGGCGGACCGATCCTGAGGCCTGGTCGCACGCTCACGGCGGATAGTTGTCGCGGCGGATGTTCGGGGGGCGACTGTGAAGGCAGGCGGTACGGCTGCACGCAATGACCCCCCATGCCGTCCCAATGGGGCACAACTCATTCCCTCAGATTTCTACGCCTACCCCATGAAAGCCCAACTGCTCACCATCGGTGATGAGCTGCTCATTGGCCAGACCACCAATACCAACGCGGCGTGGCTGGGACGACGGCTGAGTGCCCTTGGCATCCGGGTGGGACGGACCGTCACCGTGAGCGACGACCGCACGCCCATTCAGCAAGAGCTCGAGCGCGCCTACGCGGACGCCTCCCTTGTAATTTGCACCGGCGGGCTCGGGCCCACCCACGACGACATCACGCGCGATGTGGTAGGCAAGTACTTCGATGCCCCGCTCGTGACCGACGACGACCTGCTCGCCCGCGTCCGCTACTACTACACGCGGCGCGGCCGCGACATGCCGGACGCAGCGCCCCGCCTCGCCCAGATGCCCGAGGGCTTCGTGGCGCTCGAAAATCCCGTGGGCGCCGCCGTGGGGCTCTGGCACGCGGCCGACGATGGGCGGCTCATCGCGCTTCTGCCGGGCATCCCCGAAGAGATGAAGGCCATCTTCGATGCATCGGTCGAGCCTCGGCTCGAAGCGCAGTCGGGAGTGGGAGAGGTGCACCATCGGACGCTCGTAACGGCCGGCATCGCGGAAACGCAACTCCAGGAACGTCTCGGGGACCTCTCGGATGCGCTGGGCACCGACGTGCACCTGGCCTATCTGCCGTCCACCAGTGGGGTGCGTCTCCGACTCTCGGCCGACGCGACGGAAACTGACGCCCACGCCCGCCTCGACGAAGTGGAGGCGGTCCTCCGAGAGCGGGCCGGCCGATACATCATCGGTACGGGCGACGTGACGCTCGAGGAAGCGCTTGGGAACTTGCTGCGGACGCAGGGCGCCACGATTGCCGCGGCGGAGAGCGCGACGGGTGGGCTCATCGGGCATCGCCTCACCGGCGTCTCCGGGTCTTCCGACTACTTCCTCGGGAGCATCGTCGCGTACGCCAACTTGGCAAAGCAAGAGGTGTTGGGGGTAACGGACGAGGCGCTCCGTGAGCACGGCGCTGTGAGCGAGGCCGTGGCGGAGCAGATGGCGGCGGGCACCCGCGAGGCGCTTGGGGCCACCGTGGGCATTTCCACGACCGGCATTGCGGGCCCCACAGGCGGCACGGAGGAAAAGCCGGTGGGCACGGTGTGGGTGGGGTACGCTGATGCGTCGGGGGCGCGGGCTCGGCGGTTTCAGTTCGTGGAAGACCGTGCCCTCAACAAAGAGCTTTTTGCCTCGGCGGCCCTGGAGCGCGCCCGCCGCGGCCTGCTCTGAGGAGGAACGGCCCGGCGCAAAAGCCCAACAACCCCTCGCTCCCCTGCGCGCAGTCGCTGAGTCGAGGGCGGCACACAGGGGCGAGACGGAGCGTGGAGAGTCTGAGAGGGGCGCTCCGAGACCCGCGTGTGCGGGCAGGTCCACTATCCTGTCGTTCCCAGGCCGTTGGCGATGGCGTTGACGGTCAGCAGCAGGGGCCGGAGCACGTCGTCTGCGTCGTCCTCGGGACTGCTTCGCCACTGATCAAGCAGTGCAATTTGCTGGTGGTGCAGCGTTTTTAGCCCCTGCTGACGGAGATCCAGAAAGTGTTGGACGGCGGGCCGCTGTTCGGACAAGGGCCCCGAATAAATGTGTTCGAGCATTTGCTGCGTCCGGTTATACTCGGCCTCAATGCGGTCCATGAAGCGGGAGCGCAAATCGCTATCGGGGACCAGGTCGGCGTAGGCACTCATGATGCCCGGGTCGGCGGTGGCTAAACTCGTCGCCACGTTGCTGATGACGTAGTGCAGAGGCGACCATACGAAATTCTGTTCCTTCACGGTCTCGAACGTGGAGGGATGCTCGCTGCGGAGCCATTGCAGTGCCGTGCCGGTTCCGTACCAGCCGGAGAGGTAAAACCGCGCCTGGCTCCAGCTGAACACCCAGGGGATGGCCCGCAGGTCGTCAAGGGTTGGGTCGCCGGTGCGGCGCGCTGGGCGCGATCCGATGCGACTGGCCTCAATGGCGTCGATCGGGGTGGCCTGGCGGAAGAAGCGCACAAACCCGTCTGTGCTGAGAAGCTGTTGGTACGCGACCCGACTTTTCTGAGCGAGCGAGTCCATCGTCGGTTCCAGCGGATGCGCGTCGTTCTCGGTATGCCGGTGGCGACAGGTGGCTCCGGCCGTGCCGGCGATCAGCAGCTCCAGGTTGTAGGCGGCGTTCAGCCGGTTGGCGTATTTTTGGGCAATGGTTTCGCCCTGCTCGGTCAGCCGCAGGTCGCCCTGAAGCGATGAGTGGGGCAGGGCGTTGATGAACCGGTGGGTGGGCCCGGCGCCCCGGCTGATCGTGCCCCCGCGACCGTGGAAGAAGCGCACCCGCACGTCGTGGTCGCGACCGACCTCCGCCAGCGCGTCCTGCCCCCGATAGAGATTCCACAGGCTCGAAACAATGCCGCCGTCCTTGTTGCTGTCGCTGTAGCCGATCATTACCTGCTGAACCGGCGTCTCCTGTCCGCGACGCGCCTGGAGGTACGACAGGCTTCGCTGGGTCATCGGGTGGGAGAGGAAGGCGTCGAGCACCTCCGGGGCGTTGTGGAGGTCGTCTATGGTTTCGAACAGGGGGACGATCGGCAGCTTGCAGACCAGTCCGTCGTCGGTGAACGTCGTCAGTCCCGTCTCCCGCGCCAGCAGGTACACGACCAGGAGGTCCGAGAGGCTGCGGGTCATGCTGATGATCAGCGCTCCAACGCCATCGGGGCCGTACGTCTTGATGTGGTCCGACACCGTTTTGAAGCAGTTCAAGACAGCCTCCGCCTTCTCCCCGAGCTCCATCTCGGGGTGCGTAAACGGGCGGGGCGACGACAACTCCTGGTTCAGAAATTCGAGGCGCTGCGTCTCGTCCCATTCCAGGAACTGATCCCCGTCCATGCCGGCCGCCGACATCAACTGGGCCACTGCCTCGTCGTGAAACTGGCTGTTCTGGCGGATGTCCAGGGCCGCCAGGTGAAAGCCGAAGGTCTGCACGGTGCGAAGGACCGGGTCGAGGTCCTGGGTGGCAATCCGGTCGGCGTCCACCGCCATGAGGTGCCGCCGAAGGAACTGCAGGTCGTCCAGCAGGGCGTCCGACGTCGTGTAACGCTGCGGACCGCTGGTAAGCCGGTCCTCGTCGATGGGCAGCCGGGCAATCATCAGGTTCACGAACTGCCGCCAGGGTTCGTCAGGATTCCGCTCGACCGCCCGCCGACCTGCTTCCCCGAGCGCCTCCGCGTCGGTCTCGATTCGTTCGAGTAGGGGTTCGGATGGGGCCTGTAAGAACTCGGACAGACTCAGCCGCTGGGTCAATTCTGTAAGCTGTTCGCGGAGCAGTTGAAGCGCATGGGTGCGAAGTTTGGCGAGCGTCTCTCGGGTCACCTCGGCGGTCACGAGCGGGTGGCCGTCCCGGTCGCCGCCAACCCAGTTGCCGAACCGAAGGGAGGGCAGGCGATCCGGCGATAGGAGGGAGGGGTCGAAGTCCATCCCGTCCCACGCCACCCGCAGCCGCCGATCCAATTCCGGCAGCACGTCGGGAAAAACGTTGCGCAGATAGTGGATGACGTTCCGCCGCTCCGAGGCCAAGTCCGGCTTTTCCAGATAGATTTCTCCGGTGCGCCACAGACGTTCCAGTTCCGCTTTTATTGACGACCGAATCTCCGCTCGTTCTGAGGGCGTCCACATCGTGTTTTCCCGGTCCACGAGCAGCAGGTAGATCCGGCGGTGCTGCTCCAGTACGGTGGCACGTTTGGCCTCCGTGGGGTGGGCCGTTAAGACAGGCTCCACGCGGACCTCCTCCAGCGTCTCCGCGATCTGCTCATCCGACAGCCCGCGCTCTTTAAGCCGTTTCAGGTTTTGCTGCCATAGCCCGGAGATGTTGGCCAGCGTGCCGTCTCGCTCCGACTGACGCCGCAGTTGAACGGCCGCATTTTCCTCGACCATGCTCAGCAGCTGGAAGGCAATCGAATAGCCCTGGGCCGTGTGCTGGGGATCCTCGGTGGTCCCGACGGGAGAGGCGTCCTCGCCCCAGGGAAGTTGCTCGGCCAAGCCTTCTTCACCAAGCTCCCGCAAGACCTCCTGGAAGCAGTTCATTACGAACGTAAGGTCCTGATGAACCTTGTCCAGGGTTTCGTCGGCCAGCGTGCTGGGAATCATTGTTACGCGTTGTGCTATGTATCGAAAAAATATATTCTCCTATCCAAGCGTCGAAAATCTCTAAACGCCAGAACAGAGCGACGGATGTGGGGGGCTTCCAGAGGGAGTCGTCTTCCGGGGATGTACACATGGTTTGCGCAATCACACGGGCCGTATTGCCATTCGTCTTGGAGGTCTCTTAAAAATTTGTGCATCTACAGATTATAATATCTTCTCATTTTCGGTAAAGCAAACAGTATGGTGCAGGTCGTTCCGGGGCGTCTGTGTCAGTAGGGTGGAAAGCGGCCCGAACCGACGAAAATCCGCGCCCGTGTGTGCAGTTCGTCCCGGACGCTGACGCTACAGATGAGCGCATGTGCATGTGTGGTCTTTTTCACCTGGGGAACCAGGGGGCACGTGTGGCGATTGGTCCTGCGGATTTGCACTGACGCCACCCTGGTCTATGCCCCAGCGCCGTTCCATTCTGGCGAGCCTCTTGCTCCTGGCGTTCGCCGTTGGGGGAGTGGCCGGGCCGAGCCTTCACCGGGTCCATCACGGGAAAGCGCAGGAAAGAGAGCGGGACGAGGAGGCCTGCCACGCGCCCGGCGTTCACAACGCTGATACGGCGGTATGGACTGGGGCGACCGAGGACGGCATCGTGCCGGAGTGCGTGCTGTGTACCACGCGCCTTCTGGTGCTGCCGCCGGTGCCGGTGCGCCCCGCTTCGCCTCGCGTCGCAGGGATAGAGGGGCGGCGCCCAGGGCCGGACCGCATCGCGACTCTGACCGTCTCCCACCAATTCATTCGAGGGCCTCCGGTGGCGTCGGAGGCCCGTCTGGCGTAGCCGCCGTGTTGCCGTCCGCCGCGGACCGCTGCTGAACCGGTCGCCCAAGATTCACTGGGTGGGCGCGCAGCCGTAGCCCCGGCGGCCATCCGTGCGACCGCTGCGCGGACCGGGTCTCTTCCTCTTTTCTCTCCCCGTAGCAAGCCGGGGACCCCGCTCCGCGTCGTTGCACCACACCCCCTCTGTCCCTCATGACGTTTCGTACGGTTCTCTCGAGCCTTCTCCTTCTCATTGCGTTTTCTGTAACAATCGCCTCGGCCCAGCAGTCTGGCCGCGGCGTGGTCGCTGGCACCGTGACGGGCCCGGACGGCGCGCCCCTGCCGGGCGTGCAGGTCGTCGACCCGGCCTTCCAGCGCGGCACTACCACCGGCGCCGACGGCCGGTACCGCCTCGACAACCTGCCCCTCGGCGAGCACACCCTCGAATTTCGCTTTGTCGGCTACCAGACCGCCGTTCGCACCGTGACGCTTGAGGCGGGCGAGACGGCGACTGTCGACGTGTCTCTGCAGACGCGCGTGCTGGAGACCGACGGCGTGACTGTGACCGGCACCGCCCGCGCCCGCAGTACGCTCCGCGCCCCGCAGGATGTGGACGTGATGGATGCGCAGGACATCCAGGGCACTAGCAGCGCCGCGCTCGGCGAACTGCTTCGGCAAAACGTGGACGGCGTCTCGTCCGTCCAGACGGGCTCGCAGGCCGGCAAGCCGGTGCTCCGCGGCCTGAGCGGCAACCGCGTCGTGCTCCTCAAGGACGGCATCGCGCAGGAGTACTACCAGTTTGGCGTCCGCCACTTTCCCACTACCAACGCCAGCGAAGCCGAGCGCGTGGAGGTGGTGCGCGGGGCCAGCAGCATCCTCTACGGCTCCGACGCCCTGGGCGGGGCCATCAACGTCATCAGCAAGCCCGCCCCCACCACCGGCGTCGACGCGTTTGAGGTGGGCGGGTCCGCCTCCACTCAGTACTACACGAACAACAACGAGCGGGCGGTCTCTCTCGACCTGAGCGCGGCGCAGGGCAACGTGGGCTGGCGCGTGGGCGCCGAGCGTCGC
>Ga0207414_1000101_pt1 | contig 42121 bp, 40 predicted proteins | sample PonA231FremontCA_2_FD_187269 | JGI IMG/M metagenome (GOLD analysis project Ga0207414, IMG submission 187269) | Marine sediment microbial community from Fremont, CA, USA - Pond A23 Sediment 1 (SPAdes) | ecosystem: Environmental > Aquatic > Marine > Unclassified | place: USA: Fremont, California...
GGAAAATAATAATAAATTAGCTACTCATCGGCAACAGGGCAAGGGGAAAAATACAGAATTTATGAGTAAGTAGCTTAAAATCAATGATTTGTTAGGTGCAAAACTTCAATTACTTATAAAATAAGAATCTATGAGTGGAATAACCCTGGTCGGTATAATTATTATATCAGGTTTCATCTTCGGAGAACTTGCTAATAAGCTAAATTTACCAAAAGTAACAGGTTATATTGTTGCCGGAATTTTATTAAGTCCGCCCATAGCTCCTTTTGTTCCGGAATCATTTGTTGAACATACAGATATTGTAACCAACATTTCTTTAAGTATTATTACCTTTTCAGTAGGAGGCACTTTATTAATTTCCAAGATCAAAAATCAAGGTAAGCAAATTCTGAGCATTACATTAGGCGAATCCAGCCTTGCTTTTCTATTTGTAATCTTTGGGTTTATACTCTTATCGCCGTTTGTATTACATATTGATAATGCCACTTATATGACCGTTTATATTCCGTTTAGTCTAATGTTAGGCTCTCTTGCTGCACCAACGGATCCCACAGCCACCCTTGCCGTAGCCCATGAATATAAAGCAAAAGGGAAATTGATGTCATCCATCATGGGAGTGGCAGCTTTTGATGATGCAATGGGTATACTATTATACAGTGTTGCCATCGCATTTGCCTCTTCCTTTATTTCTCCGCAACATATAGGATTTGGCTCTGTTACATTGGAAATTGTAAGACAAATATTTGGAGCTTTCCTGATTGGCGGGATAGTCGGTGTAATTCTTAATAAAGTAACACAATTCCTCTCCGATAGTTCTGAAGGAATGATTATTGTTATTATTGTAGGCTTTCTGGCTTTATGTTTTGGCATTTCCTCTTATTTTGAAGTTGATGAATTGCTTGCAATTATGTTTATGGGTTTTATAGTTGTGAATTTTAACAAGAAACAACAATTAATCTTTAATTTACTCGAACGATATACTGAACAACTCATATTCATTCTTTTCTTTACCATTAGTGGGATGCATCTGGATATTTTTGTTTTAGGTGATCACTTCCTGTTGGTCGTTCTTTATGTTATATTCAGAGCCTCAGGAAAATTTATCGGTGTGTACTTCGGGGGAAGAAAAGCACCGGGCGAAGTTAAGAAATATACTGCCGGAGGATTAATACCCCAGGGAGGGATTGTTATTGGCTTAGCTCTAATGATAAAACAAAACCCGGCCTTTTCAATCATTTCCGAAGAATTTATCAATATTGTTCTTGGAGCTACCGTCATCCATGAATTAATAGGGCCAGTACTTGCGAAATTCTCACTTAAGAAAGCAGGAGAAATTCACAAATAAGGGATTTATAATGGAATCTGCAATATATTCAACAGGCCACGGAAATAAGCACATTGACAAGTTTATTCAGGAAGTCAAATCATTTAACATAAAATACCTTCTTGACATAAGATCAGTACCTTATTCAAAGTGGAATTCAAAGTTTAAGAAAAAACAACTTGAAAAGGAACTAAGAAACCATGGCATAATTTACGTTTATGTCGGCGATAAACTAGGAGGCCGGCCTACAGACAAAAGCTGCTATGATACAAACGGCAATGTAGATTATGAGTTAATAAAAGAAAAAGCATTTTTCCATGAAGGTATACAAAGGTTGATAACTGCAAATGAGAAAAATATTAAGCTTGCAATCATGTGCAGTGAAACAAAACCTGAAAAGTGTCACAGGAGCAAGCTGGTTGGGGAAGAATTGCTTAAACACGAAATTTTTCTAAAACATATAATTGCTGAAAAACAAATAATACTGCAAGAAGACCTAAGAGGGTTCTTTTCCATATAAAAAAAGCAAAAGAAAACAGATTATTTAAAACAATTTATTTTGCGAGTTTATTTCCCCTGTAAACACCGAATGGACGTTTTCTCTTCTATATTATTTATATTTAACCACATAAAAGGACACATAAGCTTACCTTCCTTCTATGCCTTCTATGGTTCAAAAAAATGTTCTTTCTTCATCCTATTCAATCTTTATGTTGAATATTTAACTGTTCATAACAATTTAAAAAATAACGAAGCCCCTTCTTTTCAATTTTCAAAAGCCTTCTTAAATTTGTTGAAAAGAGAAAGCAAGAAAGATGGATAAACAACAAGCGAAAAACCGCATTGAACAACTGAGGCAGGAACTCACCGAGCATAACTACCGGTACTATGTTTTGGCTCAACCCACCATAACAGATTTTGAGTATGATAAACTCATGGAGGAACTTATTAATCTTGAAGAAAATCACCCGGAATTCAAGGATAAAAACTCCCCCTCCCAACGTGTTGGAAGCGACATAAACAAAGAATTTGAGCAGGTTCGCCATAAATACCCCATGTACTCGCTCAGCAATACGTATTCTGAAGAAGAGGTAAAAGAGTTTGAAACGCGGATTAAAAAGACCCTATCCGACCCCATTGAATATGTCTGCGAACTAAAATACGACGGCGTAGCAATTTCAATAACCTACATCAACGGACGACTGGAACAGGCCATAACTCGTGGAGACGGCGTTCAGGGCGATGACGTGACAGAAAATGTGAAAACCATTCGCAGTATACCTCTTAAACTAAGAGCATCCGATTATCCACAAGAGTTTGTCATTCGAGGGGAAATATTGCTGCCTCATGACGGTTTTAAGAAGCTCAACGACGAAAAAGAAAAGAAAGGAGAAGCTCCTTTTGCCAACCCCAGGAACGCGGCGGCAGGAACACTCAAACTTCAAAAATCAGCTTCAGTCGCTAAAAGGCCGCTGGACTGTTTCTTTTATGCGCTTGCAAGTGAAAACTTACCGCATAACAAACATTATGAAGATTTGAAAAAAGCTAAAGAGTGGGGTTTTAAAATCTCCGGCCAGCTAAAAAAGTGCCGCAACAGAGATGAAATATTTGATTATATAAACTACTGGGATGAAGCGCGTAAAGAACTCCCCTATGATACAGATGGCGTAGTAATTAAAGTAAACGACTACAAACAGCAGGAACAACTGGGTTACACAGCTAAGTCTCCACGTTGGGCCATCGCCTATAAATTCAAAGCAGAACAAGTTGAGACAGAACTAAAAAGCATTTCCTACCAGGTAGGCAGAACCGGAGCGGTTACACCGGTCGCAAATTTAAAGCCCGTCAGGCTTGCAGGAACAACCGTAAAACGTGCTTCACTACATAATGAAGACCAGATAAACCTGTTGGATGTAAGATTACGGGATACCGTCTATGTTGAAAAAGGCGGAGAAATTATCCCTAAAATTGTCGGGGTTAACAAAGATAAACGGCCAGAAGACAGTGAAAAGATTGAGTTCATCAAAAGGTGCCCGGAATGTAACACAAAACTCATAAAAATTGATGCCCGGCATTACTGTCCGAATGAATATGGCTGTCCCCCGCAGATTAAAGGGCGGATTGCTCATTTTGTTTCCCGCAGGGCAATGGACATTGAAGCTGCAGAAGCAACAATCGAAGCGCTTTATAACAAAGGACTCATAAATGATTTAAGCGACTTGTTTGATTTAAAAAAAGCAGATTTGCTTGAACTGGAAAGATTCGCAGACAAATCAGCCAAAAATCTTATTGATAGCATAAATGCAGCCAAAGAGGTGCCTTTTCCCCGCGTTCTTTACGCTCTTGGCATCAGATTTGTCGGGGAAACAGTAGCCAAAACCCTGGCAAAACATTTTAAAAGCATTGACAACCTCGCTAATGCAAGCTATGAAGAACTTATTGCAGTGCCGGAGATTGGAGAACGGATTGCACAGAGTATACTGAATTATTTCAGGGATCCAAAGAACCAAAATATTATACAAAAGCTGAAAAAAGCAGGTGTGCAAATGGAGCTGGAGGATGGAGAAGAAAAACGTACAGGAATATTGGCAGAAAAAACATTTGTCATCTCCGGAACATTTCATCAAGCTTCCCGCGATGAATTGAAACAATTAATTGAAAAACATGGCGGTAAAAACACGTCCTCCATATCTTCAAATACAGATTATTTGGTAGCAGGGGAAAATATGGGGCCAAAAAAACTTAATAAGGCAAAGAAATTGAATATACCAATCCTTTCAGAAAATGAATTTTTCAAAATGATTTCTAATGAATGATCATATTTTTGAAATGGTTACCCTTATTCGACAAAATTTATTAAACTTGTAAAGTGAATACCGTGAAAAAATACAAATTAAAAATAGCAAATTGGCTTCTAAACAGAGAAGTTAAGGCTGTGAAACGAAAGATAGAGGTCCACAACTTTGACGACGCAAAGTCTGTAGGAGTTTTGTTTTCAGCCGAACAACCCGATGCTTTTGATATTACAAATGAATTTCTACATTTTTTATCACACAAAAAGTTGCAAATATTTGTGCTGGGTTATATACCTCAAAAAGAGATTCCGAAAGAGTTTCTAATGAACAGTAAAATCAATTTTCTCTGTAAAAAAGATATTTCCTGGCTCTGTAAACCCAAAAGCCATATTGCCACTAAATTTATCAACAGAGAATTTGACATTCTTTTTGACCTGAGCGACAATGAACACTTTCCCCTAAAGTATATCAACAATTTATCCAGAGCAAAATTTAAAGTGGGAAAAGAACCTACCGGAGGAAGAGAATATGATTTTATGATTAATCTTCGGAATAATCCAAATCTTTCTTATTACGTTGAACAACTTAAAGAATACATCGAAAAATTAAATAAATAAAAATATATGCCTATGTTATCAGAAAAATTCATTGGAACAGGTGTCGCGGTAACTACACCCTTCAAAAACAATAAAAAGATTGATCATGCTGCATTAAAAAAGCATATTCAATTTTTGATCGAGAATGGCATAAATTATCTAGTTATACTGGGCACAACAGGAGAATCGGTTACCTTAACAGAAAAAGAAAAGCAAGAAGTTATAGACACCTTTCGTGAAACCTCAAATGGCCAGGTACCTCTTGTATACGGCCTTGGGGGGAATAACACCCAGAGTGTAGTAGAAAAATTACACAACAACGATTTACAAGGAATAGACGCTATTCTATCCGTTGCCCCCTACTACAACAAACCTTCACAACAAGGACTTTACGAACATTTTAAAACCATTGCAACTAACAGTTCAGCACCTGTTATTTTATACAATGTACCGGGCCGAACTGGTGTCAACATAGCCGCGGATACAATCACTCAACTAGCCAAAGATTTTAAAAATATCATTGCAGTCAAAGAAGCCTCGGGAAGTTTTACACAGGCAATGCATATTATTCAGAATAAACCAGAAGAATTTCAGGTAATTTCAGGAGAAGATGGAATTACTCTGCCTTTACTGTCAATTGGAGTTAACGGTATTATCTCCGTCACGGGAAACGCTTTCCCAAAAGAATTTTCTACGATGGTTAACTATGCATTAAAAAATGATTTTCAGGCCGCAAAAGAGATTCATTATAAATTATTGCCCGTGGTTGAAAAATTATTTGCCGAAGGAAACCCCTCTGGCATAAAATGTGCATTAGCAAACAAAGGCCTTATGGAAAACGTTTTAAGATTACCTCTTACTAGCGTGAGTAAAGAATTGAATGAAGAAATCAAAAATATAATTCAAGATTTTTAATCCATGTATAACTAAAAATTAATCCAAATGAAAAAAATAATAAGTTTTACTCTGCTTATTGCGCTTCTCAGTATCAGCTGGACCGGATGCAGCCCTAAGCGAGAAGTTAAAAGAATTGATTCAGACAGCCAGACAGATCTTAGCGGACGATGGAATGACACCGACTCCAGAATGGTAGCCGACGCAATGGTTAGTCAAATTTTAAGCGGAAAATGGCTGGAACGCTACAAAAATAAGCATGATGATAAAAGGCCTGTTTTAATCGTTGGTATAATCAAAAATAAAACCCACGAACATATTAGTTCCCAAACGTTCATTAAAGATATAGAAAAAGCTATTATTAATGATGGCTCTGCAAGATTGGTTCAGGCTGGAAGTAAAAGAAATGACTTAAGAGAAGAGCGCTCTGACCAGCAAGACTTTGCTTCATCAAAAACAGCAAAAGAATGGGGATTGGAACTAGGAGCAGACTTTATGGTTCACGGAGACATCAATTCAATCGTTGATTCATATAGAGATGAGAAAGTGGTTTATTATCAGGTAAATCTTGAACTCTCCGATCTTCAGACAAACGAAATCGTATGGATTGGGGATAAGAAAATTAAAAAATTCATTGAAAATTAATTTCAACCTGATTAATAGAATAAGCTAATCATCAAGCATTCATGAAAAGTAAGCTCAATCTCAGAAATAGTTTAATCATTTTCTTGTTATTATTATTTGCCGGATGTGCCACCTACTACAAGAAACACCAAGAATTTCAGGCCGCAGTTACAAATGGCAATCTAGAAAAGGCGAAAACTTATCTTAAAAATGACAAACGGGGGAAAGAAGGAAAAAATAAATTGTTACATTACCTTAATCGTGGTTATGTTTCATGGATGCTTGATGAATACAGAGAAAGCAATGAGTACTTCTCCAGGGCCGACAGAATGATTGAAGACTACATCAAGAATTATAGCATGGAGGCACTTGCTTTAGTTTCCAATCCCGGAGTCAAACCTTATAAGCCTGAAGATTTTGAAGCAGTTATGCTCCATTATTATACTGCCTTGAATTACATCAATTTAAATAATTACGAAGATGCTTTAGTTGAATGCCGCAGGGTTAATATCCGTTTACATGAACTAAACGATAAATACAAAGATCATAAAAATAAGTATCAGCGGGATGCTTTTGCCCATAATCTAATGGGGATGGTCTACGAAGCTGACAATGACTTCAACAACGCATTCATTGCCTATCGCAATGCCTATGAAGCCTATAAAGAAGATTATAAGGAATATTTCGGAATGTCTGTTCCGGAGCAACTCAAATACGATATTTTAAGGACGGCCTACTTAACTGGCTTCAACAAGGAAGTCCGCTATTATGAAAAACAATTTGGTATTGATTATGAATATATTCCTAAAGAACACGGCGAGGTAATTTTCTTTTGGCTTAATGGCTTTGGGCCGGTAAAAGATGAATGGAGCATTCAATTCACAAAAGTGCCAAATCCAAGAGATGGCTACGTGACATTAAAAAATGAAGAGCTGGATATGTCTTTCCCTATTTATATTGGAGATAAAAGTGGTAAAGAAAAACAGGCCTTTAAAGATCTGCGCTTTTTTAAAGTAGCATTTCCAAAATATGTTGAGCGCAAACCCGTATATTCCAGTGCAACTGCATTCTGTAATAATGAAAGGTATTCGTTCGATTTGGCGCAAAATATTAACGAAATAGCTTTCAAAACACTAAGAGACAGAATGCTTCGTGAAATGGGAAATGCCATACTTCGTATTGCTAGTAAAAAAGCCCTGGAAGCACTAGCTGACGAACAGAACGAAAATCTAGGCACGCTTGTAAATATTATCAACACTGTCACGGAGAAAGCTGATACCCGGAATTGGCAAACCCTGCCCTATTCAATTTCCTACACCAGAATACCTCTACATGAAGGTGAAAATAAAATCGTATTCAAATCCACCTCACCAAACGCGCCACCCAAAAAGAAAGAATATACTTTATCAGGAAGAAAAGGAAAAATTTACTTTAAGTCTCATCACACAATTGAAACTCATAAACCGAATATTTCAAGGTAGCATTTTCATAAAGAGCGAATCCTAGTTAGTGGTTCTAAGAAACAATCTATTGGTTTGCACGCTGCCCTTAAGAATCTCCTAAACAGAGCCTAACCACTGATTGTCAAACATTCATTTTTTTAGAAAATTGAAATGTAAATAATTATGTTAAAGATGAAAGGCGGTTTTCTCAGAGGCACTATTTAAAAATTGACCCTGCTTTTAATTTTTTACTGCATTTTTTCGGGGTTTCGCTTTTTTAAATTTTGTCGCTAATTGCCTGTATATAAAAATATTGCTTACGCCTAAAATTACTAATTTAAAAAAATGATTTCATGCGAAACCCCGGAAGTCAACAGCCAATAACTAAAGCTCAAAAGCTAAATTCAGGCCAGTTTTAAAATCCACTTTGGGTCAAGGCATAGATTCATGTAATATTCTTTTTCCGATGGTGGCGCAACTCCATAAAAATCACCTTTTTTATCAAGCATGTCCGTTATCAACTGAAAATGTAAATGGGGCGGCCACTGGCCATTTTCTTCCGGCTCTCCGATTTGAGCAAAAATTTCTCCTTGCTTAATGTGTTTATTTTCCATTAGACCATTTAAGGAGTTTTTACTTAAATGCCCGTATAATGTATAAAATTGGATATCTTCCAGTTCGTGCTCAAGTATAATGGTTCCGCCATAGTCTCCAAAATTGTCATTATAATTAAAACTATGCACTTTCGAAGCTAAGGGAGCGTATACTTTTAATCCGGCGGGAACCCAGACATCAGTGCCCAGATGAATGCTTCGGGGTTCTTTCTCTCCTTCAAACAAAGAGCTTCTTTTATAAATAAAACGGTCTTCGCCGTACCCTCCAATTCCAACTTTCCGGTAATTATCCAATAGATTTTCGATATAATTGACAAAGACTTCTGTTTTTGATAGATCTATCTCAAGAAGTTCCCGGTTTGCTTCTGTAAAATCAAGGAATATAATATTCTCCGAGGGAACTCCCGGCTTTAAAACCGGTGTAATATTGTCATAATTGTTCCTTAAAACGTCTTTAATTCGGTCGCTTGAGCTCATATTGTTATTTTTTGATTTATATTCATAAAAGTAACAAAATCAACTAAAACAAAAAAACCGGGAAACATCCCGGTTTTATTATAATACAAACAAAGAACAATGTAGTTAACGTTTCTGCATTTCAAGGGTTACAGTGTTTAAATCTTTAATTTCCAATCCAACCTGTTCGAAAGTTCTGTCTTCATAGGAGATAAAAGAAGTTTGAATTTTGTAATTTCCGGTTTTTACCTTATTAATTTTAAAAGAACCTTCAAAATCGGTATAAGTTTCTACATTAAGCTCCGGGATTTTTACTTTTACTCCGGTCAGTGCTTCCCCCGTTTGCTGATCTATAACTTTTCCCTTAATACTTGTGGTAGCGGGGGCATTTTTCTCATTTTTTTCAGCATCCTCTGATGCCATTCCATTAAAATTGACTCCGGCAATAAGAATGCCTAAAACTAAAATTACAACGATTCTTTTCATTTTTTATCTGGTTTTAATTTTTAATTTCTTTTTCTTAATCTCTTATCTGCAAATGTAAGCGACTAATGTTAATTGAAGATTAAAACCAGTTAACCAAAGTGTTAAATTTATGTTAATTTCAGTTTCTGAAAACTGCAACTTTACACGTCAAAAATTATTGGTGTTCTTCCTTTAAAAGATCATTTACTGTTTTTACTGATGTGAAAGTTAAAAGTGGAACTTCCACAAACAAAGTATTCCAGTCCGCCATACCTCCATTCCATAAACCAGGCAGTTCTTGTGCTTTCAATTCTCTTCCGTCTTTTGATTTATTCGATATAATACCCGTAGAAGGATCCCGATACTGCATCAAATCAAACTTTCTTCCTTTATAGTCTTTCATTCCGCAAACTATATCCACCGGATTAAAATGAGTAGATTTATTAAGAAATTCAACTTGTCTGGGGTCATCCATATTGATTTGTGATTTTTCAACGATCTGTAGCGAGGTACTGCCATCGCTGTTTTTAACCCATAAAGGACCACCTCCCGGGTCTCCCATATTTCGAACCATTCCACAAATCCGTATTGGCCGGTTCAATTTCGAAACCAGATAATCTTTCAATTCATCATTATTAGATTTGTCTAAATCATCGGGAGGGAGCACATCTAAATCGTTTTCAAGAAATTGAGCAATTTCAGTAAGTTTCGCCTCAGTTAGTTTAGAATATTCTAGTTGTTGAAGATAATCAAATATCAACGATTGATAATGCACAAGCATGCCGCCTAATGCCCGTTTGTATTCATAAGTTAAAACTTTGTAGCGGTCAGGAGCAACATTATCGATGTTTTTTATAAAAACCAAATTGGCATCAAGATCATTCAGGTTTTCAAGAAGAGCTCCATGTCCACCGGGCCTGAAAAGAAGTGAACCATCCTTATTTCTGAAAAAATTATTATTCGCGTCAACGGCAACAATATCCGTATAAGATTTTTGGTAAGTATACTCATTATAAATAGATACCTTAAGTTGCTGCTGGTAGCTTTCCAGTTTTTGATCTACGAGCTGCTCAAACAAATCACTATGTTCCGGTGAAATGGTAAAATGGATATTGGTTTCTTCAGAACCTTGTTTAGCATAACCGGCACTTTCCACCCAGTGTTCTTCAAGGGGAGTTCTGCTATGATCAAGGTATTGATGAAATTTGATCAGCCCTTTGGGAAGCATGCCATAATTTAGCCCTTTTTCATTCAGAAGAGCATCAATAATATGCTTATACTTTTTTTCCTTTAATTCCGCTTCCAGGTTAAACCCCCTTTGTTCAAGAATGTATTTTAAATCATCATAAAAAGCAAAATGCTGAAGTTGATTTATAAAATGCTGAACATCTTCATTTGGCTGATCATCTGCTTGGTTCAAATATTCAAACAAAAACTTAAACATTCTGCTGGCAGCACCGGAGGCAGGAACAAATTTCATTATCTTATTTTCTGACAGGGATTGTTCATAATTTATTTTGAATTTATCAACTTTGGCCTGATTTATTTTCCTTATTCCATCTCCCGGTGTAGCCGGTTTAATAATAGGCAAATACGGAAATCCTGTTTCAAAATTGCTAAGTTGTTGTTGAATGTCCTCGACAGATAATCCTTTCGCTTCGATTTGCTGAATATCTTTCTCAGTTAGATTTTCCATAATTCGTTTTATGTTGATTTAGACTTTATTTACTACTTAAAATTTCATTTTCAACTTCAAATTAAACCTTCTCGAGGTCAAATAATTTGGTACCGCATAGGCTCCCGCTTGTCCCTCCTGATTACCTACTGTTTTTATCCATTGATAGGAAATTGTATTATTTATATCCATCAAATTAAACACTTCAATTCCCAACCACAATGATTTAATGTATTTAAATGGTCCACGTGCATTATCGTCTTTTTTACTGCCGGTTATCAATTTAGAAAAACCAATATCCACCCGCTTATATTCAGGCATGCGGAAAACCTGGTCGCGTCTTTCATTTTGAGGCGGATAAAATGGAATACGGCTCCCGTAATGGAGACTTAACAACATTTTGTAAGTAGGATTATTCGGGATATAATCCTGGAAAAAAAGGCTAAAAGTAAAGCGCTGATCTGTAGGACGGGGATAATAGCCCGTCTCCACACTTTTTCCTTCATCATTAATAAAGTTTTTCATTTTCTCTTCGGTCTTCATCAAAGAAAGGCTTGCCCATGATTCTACTCCTTCCACAAACTCACCGTTAACTTTCATGTCGAGACCCGCAGCATAACCCAAAGCGCTATTCTTCCCGAGATAGTCAACACGGACATTATTCACTTTGTAAGGGATTAAATCGTTCAGCTTTTTGTAATACATGTCTGCAGTATATCTGAACGGACGCCCCCATGCCATGAAATTATATTCTGCGCCCAAAACAAAATGCAAGGACTTTTGAGCATCAATATTTTTATTAAGCGAACCATCTTTCAGTTTTAGCTCTTTAAAGAACGGTGGCTGGTAATAATATCCGGATGAAAGATGGAACTCCCAATTATCCATCGTTTTTGGCTTGAAAGAAACGGAAGCCCTGGGACTAACCAATATTGACTCTATGAGCGTTCCATAAGTTAAACGAAACCCCGCATTTATATACCATCTGGCTGTGGTCGTGCTAAACTTGTATGTATCCTGAAAAAAACCGGTTAATCGAGTATAAGACAAATCGTTTTCAGCATTAACCGAAGAATACAAATTCACTGAATTATCTGAATATGGAATTGAATATTCAGCGGAATCCACCATTTTCCATTCATTCACATGATGGTCAAAAATCTTATAATTCAATTTCATTCCCCAGCGAAAATTATGCAAATCATTTACCCAGGAGCCTTTATGTGAAAAGCTATATACATTCCCGTCCAGGTAATTCCGGGCGTGTTCCAAAAATCCGCCAACCCCAATATTCATAATACTATCTCCATAAGTATCTGAATCCATTGATTTATCAAGCTCATTGAGATAATATTGGCCTAAGATATCATAAGTTTCTTCTTCAGAGGTGCGAAAAGCTGATCCTGTAAACTTCAGCGACAAATCCGAAGAAGGATAGTAATTTAGAGAAAGTGCACCTGTATAATTCTCAAATTTGTCGATTTCCTGACCTTCATAATAGATATTCAGGCTTAATGAATTTTGAACCGTGCCAAAAGAAGTTTCCCGCGTGTGAGGAACAAAACGATACCTATTCAAACTATAATTGCCCAAAAAATTCAAATTCAGCTCATCATTAAATCGGTAAGTTAAAAATGTTTGCAAATCGTAAAATCGGGGTCGGTAGTCGGCATCCACATCCAGACTGTTTAGCAGGTAAGAGTTGGATTTATAACGAAAACCTGTATTGTATGAAAATTTACCATCCTCACTTACATCCTGGAGGTGGAATGCTCCGCCCATTAAACTCATGTCAACATTTCCTTCAAATTGAGTTGGCTGTTCATACCTAATGTCCAGAACAGAAGACATTTTATCCCCATAACGGGCTTCAAACCCACCTGCAGAGAAATTAATGGAAGAAACCATATCAGAGTTCAAAAAACTTAATCCTTCTTGTTTCCCGCTACGTACGGTGATCGGTCTATATATCTTTATGCCGTTGACGTATATCAAATTCTCATCGTAATTTCCACCCCGAACAGAGTACTGATAGCTCAATTCGCTACGCGAAGAAACACCGGGCATTTTTTTTATAATGGATTCCACCTCTCCGCCCGCTACAGGCATCAGTTCAAAAGCTTTTTTTTCTATACGAATTAAGCTTCTGTCCTGTCGAAGATCACTTCTTACTTTAACCTGTTCTATATCTTCAGCTCTCTCTTCCAAATGAATAACCAAATCCGTATGCCTCTGAGCATCTGTAAGAGAAAGCATTTCGCTCTTATATCCCATGTGAGAAATAACGAGTGTGTCTTCTATAGACTGCGGATATTTCAGTGAGAACCTTCCGTCGAAATCAGTAGTGACTCCTATGCTGGTTCTATTGGAAAGATAGACATTAACATTTGGTATTGGGTCGGAATCATTATCAAGCACTCGTCCATTCAGGTGAGAATAATTTTGAGCAATAGCAATAACGGGGAAAAATATAATAGCTAAAAAAACGATGCACCGATTCATTCGCTAAGTATGTTTAAATCTTGAAAAACGCAAAACTATTGCATTTATTATAAATCCAATAGAAACCCAAAGATAAAACAAATACACAGAAAACCGGCTCGTATCTAAAAGTGAACTTCAAGATTATAATCAGAATTATTATAAAGTAAAGGCCTGAAAAAAATAATGCCGGGATGGATCGACAAAATGCTCATTAATACGATAAAATCATTCTTTATCAATATGCTGATTATCCTCATTCTGTTTTTTCAGGAACATCGTAAAAATAAATAACGCTACAGCTGAAGCAACAAAAATAATTAGTAAAGAAGAAATGATTTTCTTTACAATATCATCCAGGGAAATAATATCCCATACACCAAGCAATGAAATAATAGTGAAAATTAATATCAGGGCGATTAAAACGTAAGCGGTAATTGATTTGATTTTTTCCATAACATGTAAACTTAAAGTTCTGCTATAAAGTTAACTAACTTCAACAAATATAACAAATTGGCTTTTGACTGTTAGCTATTGGCGATTAGGTTTTGGGTTGAAATCTTTTTCATAATTGGCAATTAAAACCTTATTACCCACATGCTTTTTGCACATTCGCCCTTTCGCTTATTCGCTCCTTCGTTCTATCGTTCCATCACTCCTTCGTTCTTTCGTTCTTTCGCTCCATCATTCTATCGCACCATCGTTCCATCGTCCAACTCCAGAGAAAGTCAATCCCGTTCCTTAGTTTCAACATTGAAAACATGTTTCGAAATATCCTGACCATTTCTGAAATAAAAGGTTCTTCCCCAAGAATACTCAACCTTTCTATAATCTTTTGCTACGCCATCATAATTAACAATCACTCTTCTAATTTTCCTGTTGCCAAGGTCATAATTCTCCACTGTAACCCCCTCAGGGTATTTTTTGGCCAGTTTACTCAGATAAGCCTCTTTAGCCTTAATGGATTCAAAATTAAATTCTTTCGGTTTATTCTTTTCCTGTTCAGTCTCTTTATCTTCCTTATTTCTGGCTCTCTTGTTCTCTGTTTTATCTGCTTTTTCAAACTTTTCCAGTCTGCGCTCGATCAATTTAAGCCGGTCTTTGGGATATTGCTCACCTGGTTTGTATTCAAGCGCTTTTCGATAATGAACCTTTGCATTATAGAGCTTATTAGATTTGTAATAATTATCTGCCTTATCAACCTCTTCTGCATACAAACGTTCTTTCCTTTCCTGTTCCTTCCTATCGCGCTCCAACTGAGCTAAAATCCGCTCTATTTTTTGAATTTGGTTTTCAGGATACTCTTCATTTGGTTTAACATCCAAAGCATCTCTGTAATTTTTCCTGGCTTTTTCATATTTCTCCTCATCCATTAAGTTGTCGGCCTTGGCAATAGCTTGTTTATAAGCTCTTTCTTTTTCCTGCTGTTGCTCTTCTAAAATATGGTTAATTTCATCGATCTTACTTTTTGGATATTCCTTTTCAGGCTTAACTTCTAGGGCCTGGTTATAAGCTGTTCTAGCATCTTCATATTCTTTCAAACGTAATAGTTGATCAGCCGTGTTGATTGCATTTTCATATTTTTTATCTCTGGCTTCCTGTTTCTTCTTTTGTGCCATTTGCCGATCCAGAATATCATCAATTTCATCAATTTGATCATTTGGATAACCAGCATCGGGTCTAATCTCGATTGCCTTTTGATAGGCTGATTGTGCCTGCTCATATTCCTCCGATTCAAACAAGCGGTCACCGCGCGCTATTGCCTGCTTATAAGTCTTTTTTTCTTCTTCCTGCTTAGCCAGGATATCATTGATTTTATCAATACGCTTTTGAGGGTAAGCCTCCTCCGGTTTAATCGTCAGAGCTTCATTATATGCTTGTTTCGATTGTTCGTACTCCTCCATTGAGAACATCGCATCGCCCTTTTTAACTGCCTCATCATAAGCTGCATTCTGCTTCCTGCGTTGAGCTTTATCTCTTTCCTGTTGAGCAAGAATCTGATCTATCTTATCGATTTGATCTTTTGGGTATGGCTTATCGGGTTTCATAAACAAAGCCTCTGAATACAACTCTTTGGCCTGAGCATAATTCTTGTTATCAAATTCTGTGTCCGCCTGTTTGATCGTTTTATTATACTCAGCTTTTTCTTGTCTTTTTTCCTCTAATTCAGTAAGGAGCTGATCAATTTTGTTAATGCGTTGTTTTGGATACTGCTCATTAGGCTTTATTTTTAGCGCTTGCTGGTATTTCTTTTTGGATGAAGTATAATCTTCGTCATCAAATGCTCTATCCGCTTCAGCAATTAAACTCTTATATTCTTTTGCTTTTTGAGCTTTTTTTTCCTGAATTTTATCGATTTTAAAAATCTGGCCTTCAGGATATTGCTCCGAAGGTTTTATTGAAAGTGCTTTCTGATAGGTATTTTTAGCCAATTCATATTTCTCTCCTTCAAAATACTTGTCTGCCTGATTGATTGTGCTTTCATAGTTTTGTTCTTTTGCCTGTCGCTGAGAAAGGAGCTGATCAATCTTCTTTATTTGATCTTTGGGATATTGTTCATCAGGTTTAATAAATAAAGCTTCTGAATACAAGGATTTGGCTTCATTGTATTTTTCTAATTGAAAAGCTCTGTCTGCTTTTTGGATATTATTTTTATATTTTTCCTGTTTAGCCTTTTGCTCCGCTAAAATCTGGTCAATCTTATCAATCTGTTGCCGGGGGTAGCTCTTCTGAGGTTTTATTTCCCGTGCACTAACATAATCATTTTTTGCATCCTGATAGTTTTCTTTCTGAAAAGCTTTATCTCCATCATCTATAAGATTTGCATATTTCTTTTCTTTTTGTTCTTTTTCAGCCAGAATCTGGTCAATCTTATCAACCTGGTTGCCAGGATAACTCTCACCGGGTTTCACCTGCAATGCTTCATTATATTTACCTTTAGACTGAATGTATTTCTCCTGTTCAAACAGCTCATCCGCCTCTGCGAGCAGTTTTTTATATCTTTGATTTTTTTCTTCTTGCTTTTGCTGTTTTGCCAAAAGTTTATCTATTTCATCTATTTGCTGCTGCGGATATTCCTTTTCAGAGAAAACATTCAAGGCTTTTTGATAATTATTTTTGGCTTTAGAATAGTTCTCATCTTTAAACTGATCATCAGCCGATTTCACATACGCATTGTATTTTCCTTTTTTCTCCTGTTGTTCCTGCCTTTGTGCTCTAAGCTCACTAAGAATATTATCAATTTTTTCTATTTGCTTTCTGGGGTAATCTTTTTCAGCATTATACCCAGTTGCTTCACTATAGGTGTTTCTTGCTTTTTTATATTCCTCTTGCTCAAATAAATTATCTGCTTTAGTGATTGCCTGTTCATAAAGCGTTTGTCGCTTTTGTTTCTCTTTAAGCTGTTCCCTTGCTGCTTCTAATCTCTTTTTCGGATAGCGGTCATCAGGGCGTTGATCCAAAGCTTTCTTAAAATAGGTTATAGCCTCCTCATATGCTTCCTTGTCAAAATGATCGTTCCCTTTTCGTATAATTTTGCGGTATGCTTCTTCTTTTAATTGTTCCAACTGCCGCAAAATTTTATCCACCTTTGCCATCATCTTCTCGGTATAGTTATAATCATAGGCAAAACCGTTCTCTCTTTCGTTGTATAAAATTTTTGTAATTGGTTTATCCAATGCAGAAACATCCAAACCCGGATACATCTTGAACAGACCTACTGAAAACTCTACCATCCAGGTTCCTCCCTCACCTTCAGGCACAGTAGCATCTACAAAGATTTTTTTACTAACAAATTCCTCTTTTGAGAATTCTACGGTATACTCCTTATTAATCTCCATGTCGATACTAAACTCACCATCCCGACCGGCACGAACGGTTCTAACCTCAGTGGAGCCCTGATAAAGGGTTATCTGGGCATCCTTCAAAGGTTCCTTGCCTTTTTCGACTGCACCTTTTATCGTCAGCACACCTTCCTGTGAGAAACCATTAATAAAAACAACCAAAAGCGAAAAAGTAAAAAGAAATTTCTTTGTCTGAATTATCATAACTCCTGAATTTACTATTATCTTAAAATGTTTTGATACGAAAAAATAAGTGAAAATGTTCCTGATCAAGAAGAATTTATCCATAGGATTTATAATCGAATAATGCATCAATAATTCAGGACTTCGCCAACGATCACTAAAATTTAAAAGTAAAACTATCCCTTATTATTCAAAGAAATTTATAATCTTTGTATACAATAAAATGTTAGGCAACTAATTATCAATGAAAAAAATACTTGTTACAGGAGGTGCCGGATTTATCGGCTCCCATCTTTGTGAAAGGTTATTAAATGAGGGAAATGAAGTATTATGTTTGGACAACTATTTCACTGGTTCCAAAAAAAACATCATTCACTTAATGGATAACCCTTTCTTTGAGTCAATTCGTCATGATATCACTCAACCCTACTATGCTGAAGTAGATGAGATATATAATCTGGCTTGCCCGGCTTCGCCAATTCATTACCAATATAACCCCATAAAAACGATTAAAACATCTGTTATGGGAGCTATAAACATGCTGGGACTGGCAAAGAGAATTCACGGAAAAATATTACAAGCTTCTACAAGTGAAGTTTATGGCGATCCTTCAATACATCCCCAAACTGAAGATTATTGGGGTAATGTTAATCCAATAGGATCAAGGTCATGTTATAATGAGGGAAAAAGATGTGCAGAATCGTTATTTATTAATTACAACATTCAAAACAATGTAAACATCAGGATTGCAAGGATTTTTAACACTTATGGGACAAGAATGAGCCTCAATGACGGAAGGGTAATTTCAAACTTCATCATTCAGGCTTTAAAGAATGACCCAATTACAATTTTCGGAACCGGAGAGCAAACACGTAGCTTTCAATATGTAGATGATCTGGTTGAAGCTTTGATAAGGCTAATGAACAGTAGTGATGAAAACACCAAACCAATCAACCTTGGTAATCCAGACGTTTTTACTATGATCGAATTGGCAAACAAAATTATCTCCTATACCAACTCAAAGTCTGAATTGAAATTTTATCCTTTACCCGAAGATGACCCCGTTCAACGTCAACCCGATATTTCAAAAGCTCAAAAAATACTTCGCTGGGAACCAACAATAAATCTGAAAACAGGACTTAAAAAAACAGTTGAATATTTCGAAAAAGAAATTAATTTATTATGAAAGGAATTATACTGGCCGGAGGCGCAGGCACAAGACTTTATCCCCTGACAAAAAGCATCTCGAAACAAATCATCCCTATCTATGATAAACCGATGATCTATTATCCTTTGTCAGTACTTATGCTTGCCGGAATTAAAGAAATTTTAATTATCTCAACTCCCGAAGAGATTCACCTTTACGAAAACCTGCTTGGTGACGGTTCTAAAATAGGAATTAAATTATCCTACGAAGTACAACCTTCACCGGATGGACTTGCACAGGCTTTCATCATAGGAGAAGAATTTATCGGGGATGATAATGTGTGCATGATTTTAGGAGATAACATTTATTACGGCTATAATTTCAGTAATATTTTGTACAACGCAGCCAGACTGAAAGATGGTGCTATTGTTTTCGGCTATTATGTCAATGATCCAGAAAGATATGGAGTAGTTGATTTTGATGAAAACGGGAGAGTCCTCAGCCTTGAAGAAAAACCTGAACAACCAAAATCCAACTATGCAGTAACAGGGCTTTATTTCTACAGCAACGATGTAATAGAAAAGGCAAAATCATTAAAACCTTCGGCAAGAGGTGAATTAGAAATAACAGACTTAAACAGGCTCTACCTGAATGAAGAAAGACTCAACGTGGAATTGTTGGGTAGAGGCATGGCATGGCTTGACACCGGAACTCACGATAGTCTGCTTCAGGCATCCAATTTCATCTCTACAATTGAACAACGACAAGGTCTGAAAATTGCATGTATTGAAGAAATTGCCTTTAACATGGGCTACATCACAAGAGAGCAGTTGCTGGCACTTGGAGAAGAATTACATAAAAACCAGTACGGGCAATATCTTATTAAATTGGCTAAAAGTAAAGTTCTGCCCCCTAAAAAATAAATATCACAGGACAAATTGTGGATCAAAAATCATAAACTTTATAGACATGATAATTAAAGAAACTAACATTCCGGGGCTAAATATTATCGAACCCAAAATTTTTGAAGATAACAGGGGATATTTTTATGAAAGTTACAATCAGAAAACATTCCAGCAACACAATTTATACTATTCATTTGTTCAGGACAATGAATCATTTTCTTGCTATGGGACGATAAGAGGCTTGCACTATCAACTGGCACCCTATGCACAAGCCAAACTCGTAAGGGTTATCTCAGGAAAAATCTATGACGTTGCGCTTGATATTCGAATAAACTCTCCTACTTTCGGTCAATGGCAAGGAGTAGAATTATCTTCTAAAAATAAATACCAATTATTAATTCCCAAAGGATTTGCACATGGATTTTCAGTTTTAAGCGAAAAGGCAATTGTACTTTATAAATGCGACAGCTTTTATTCTCCTGAATCAGAAAGAGGAATAAACTTCAGAGATGCCACATTGAATATAGATTGGAAAATCCCTGAAAATGATGCTATCGTTTCTGCAAAAGACAGGGTGCTACCCGATATAAAAGACGCTGAAATAAATTTTTCAAATTAAGCAAATATGAACATTCTTATTACAGGCTTTAACGGCCAATTGGCAAACGAAATATACTACTTATCTGGACATTATGCCAACGATGCTAACTTTTTCTTTAAAACCGAGAAAGAACTGGATATAACTAAAAAAGATGAAGTAGAGCGCTTTCTCCTCGATAACAATATAGATAGAATTATTAATTGTGCCGCTTATACGAATGTAGACAATGCAGAAGATGACAGGGAAAAAGCATTTTTGGTAAATGACAAAGCTGTGGATAATTTGGCAACAATTGCGCAATCCAATAATATTTTTCTAATTCATATATCCACTGACTATGTGTTTGATGGCACACACTACAAACCTTATAAGGAAGACGATCCTACCAGTCCTGTAAGCATATACGGGGAAAGCAAAAGAGCAGGCGAAGTTCATATCATGGAAAAACAAGCGGGAATGGTTATCCGAACTTCATGGCTATATTCAGAAACAGGAAAAAACTTTGTAAAAAGTATTGCAAGGCTGGCAAGAGAACGCGACCAATTAAAAGTTGTCTTTGATCAGGTCGGGAATCCAACTTACGCAGGCGACTTAGCTAAGGTACTTCTGAAAGTTGCCCTTTCTCCAAAAAATAAACTTTTTTACGGAATATACCATTATTCGAATGAAGGCGTATGCAGTTGGTATGATTTTGCTATGGAAATCAGAAATCTTTTAAATATCCAATGCGCCATTCAACCCATAGAAAGCAAAGATTTCCCCACCAAAGCGCCAAGACCACATTACAGCGTACTCAATAAAGAAAAAATAAAATCGGAACTGCAAATTGAAATCCCCTACTGGAAAGACAGCCTGAAAGAATTGTTAAAAAGTTTTACCTAAGTTGAGCCGGTTTGAACGAAGTAAAAAAGCGCTTTACTTATCCGGCAGCTGCCGGACCGACTTAGAAATTGTCGGTTTTTACCGAATAGGTGAGGTAAAAACCATACAATTTCTTTGTCCCCTACACTTCGTGTACGGGGCAGGCAGTGAGTGAGAATCGCTCAATTTGGGTTTTAATATCCGGCACATATAACATTTCTTGTTTGCAAATGTCCTTCATTTTTTCGTAATTTTAAACATTTCAAAACGAAATCCTGTTAATAAATAAAAAATTCATATTATGGCAGATATTGATATATTGACTCAAGTAAAACAAAAGGCAAATAAATGGCTGGAAGGAAATTACGATGAAGCCACCAAAAAGCAGGTAAAATATCTACTGGAAAATGATGAGCAAGAACTCATTGATGCCTTTTATAAAGATTTAGAATTTGGCACTGGAGGTTTACGCGGAGTCATGGGTGCTGGTACCAACCGAATGAACATCTATACTGTCGGAATGGCAACACAAGGGTTAAGCAATTATATAAAGAAAAAATTCACCGACCTAAAACAACCAAAAGTAGTCATTGCCCATGACAGCAGGAATAACAGCAGGCTGTTTGCTGAGAAAGCCGCGGAAATATTAAGCGCGAACGGGATTAAAGCATATTTGTTCGATAAATTACGCCCTACACCTGAACTTTCATTTGCAATTCGCCATCTTGAATGTCAGGCAGGAATTGTCATAACCGCCTCACATAATCCCAAAGAATACAACGGCTACAAAGTTTACTGGGAAGACGGCGGTCAAATCATCTCCCCACATGACAAAAACATTATCAACGAAGTAAAAAAGATTACCGACATTGACGCAGTAAATTTCAACGGGGATCAGAACTTAATTGAAACCATTGGCCAGGAAATTGATAATATCTATCTTGAAAATATTAAAAGCCTGTCTCTTAACCCGGAAATAATAGACAAAGAAAAAGATTTAAAAATCGTTTACACACCACTTCATGGCACAGGGGTTGATCTTGTACCCAAAGCACTGAAAAAATTCGGATTTACAAATATCATACACGTTCCTGAGCAGGATGAAATAAATGGAGACTTTCCCACAGTACACTCTCCGAACCCGGAAGAAAATGCCGCTCTTGAAATGGCAATTAATAAAGCCGAAGAAACAAATGCTGACCTGGTAATGGCCACAGACCCCGACTCAGACAGAGTTGGCATAGCAGTAAGAACAAATAAGGGAAAAATTGAAATCCTTGACGGCAATCAGGCAGCAGCACTGTTAATTGACTACCTAATCAGTCAATGGAGAGAAAAAGGGAAGTTGAAAGGAAAAGAATACATTGTCAAAACAATTGTAACAAGTGAACTTTTAGAAAATATTGCAGAAGAAAACAATGTAGAGACCTATAATACCCTTACCGGATTTAAGTACATAGCGGATAAAATTAAATCCCTTGAAGGCGAAAAAACTTTCATAGGCGGAGGAGAAGAGAGTTATGGCTACCTTGCAGGTGAATTTGTCCGGGATAAAGATGCAGTTATTTCGTGTGCCCTGCTTGCAGAAGTAACTGCTTTTGCGAAACACGAGGGAAACTCCTTATATGACAGACTCATTGATATTTATGTAGAGCATGGTTTTTACAAAGAGCGCTTGCTATCCATTGTGAAAAAAGGAAAAGAAGGCGAAGAGGAAATAAAACAAATGATGGATAAATTCAGAAACAATCCGCCAGACACAATCAATGGAGAAGAGATCATGCTAATTCATGATTATTACAAACAAAAAACCGATGATATTTTGAGCCAAATCCGAACAAATATTGATTTACCAAAATCAAATGTACTTCAATATGTCCTGAAAGACGGGTCAAAGATTTCAATACGGCCTTCAGGAACAGAGCCAAAAATCAAATTTTATTTCAGTGTAAACGAAAAACTTGATAAACGGGAAAACTTTGAAAAAGTAGACGAGTTGCTCGATAAAAGAATAGATAATATTATTGATAGTTTACAAATCAAATAAAAAAGAGAGTTATGAAATCATACAGAAAAGAATTATGGTTTGAAACAAAATCCAGGAGAGAGCTTATCAACATTACTCCAGCTATAGAAGAAGCTGTTGACAAAAGCGGTATAAAAGAAGGAATGGTTCTTGTAAATGCAATGCACATAACATCCAGCGTTTTCATAAATGATGATGAGCCCGGGCTTCACCAGGATTTTGAAAATTGGCTAGAAGGATTAGCACCTGAAAAACCCTATGATCAATACAATCACAATACAGCTGAAGACAATGGCGATGCCCACTTAAAACGAACAATCATGGGAAGAGATGTGGTTGTGGCAATTACTGAAGGAAAACTTGACTTTGGTCCATGGGAACAAATATTCTATGGGGAATTTGATGGTAAAAGAAAGAAAAGAGTGCTGGTTAAAATTATAGGGGAATAATTAGCAACAAAAAGCCTCAAAACAGAAAGCGGCTATTCTAATAATATATATTAGTCTCTTATAACTATATAATTTTGTTTTTGGAATAGCCGCTATTTTCAAACAAATCCCTAATTACACATTACACTTTAATACATAAAAAACTAACAACCAATTATATATACCTAATCATTGTTATCCCAGATATTTTTTATCTTTGTGCCTGCTAATAAACCAATAGAAACAACCAACGTATGTCAAACACAAAACTCATAGAAACAGGTAGTTCAACCCAAAATTACTATCAATCTATTAACAACACCTATCGAAAGTTATACCAAAAACTTCTGATGTTGCATTATCCCTTCTTTGAAAAAGATGAAGAAACTCTTGAAGACAGACAGATCAATCTGACAAAATATTGTGTATCCCAACTTGAAAAAATAAAAAATCAAAATGTATTAGAAGTTGGTTGTGGAAATGGGACACAAAGTATCTATATCTATGAGAATTACCAACCAGCAAAACTGACGGGAATTGACATAAATTCACACAATATTGAACTGGCTAATTCTATCAATGGCTCTCATCAATCACTCGATTTCATGGTAGATGACGCCCAGGAATTAACAAAGGTGCCGGATAATTCAGTCGATGTACTTTTATGTATAGAAAGTGCCTTTCACTACCCGAATAAAGAACAATTCATGAGGCAAGTACAACGAGTACTTAAACCATCCGGTAAATTTTTAATTGCCGATATCCTTTCCCGTTCCTATAAGAATCGCTTTTTTATGGAAAAATGGAAACGAAAAATGAGCTTTCATCACTGGACAGAAAACCATTATTTACAGACCTTTGAAAGAAACGGATTGAAGGTGGATCATACCAAAGATATCACTGAATCAATAAAAAAAGGCTATAGAGGCTATAATCAGTGGCTTACAAGAAAAAATTTCAATTCTTTCCTCAGTTTCCTCACTTTTAAACTATTTATTTTTGCACAAGTTAAAATTAACACCTTTCTGCTAAACAAACGCAGAAAATATTTTATTTTCATAGGAAAGCCGCTATCTGAATAAAAGAATATTTACTTTTACTTTTTTCAAAAATTTTGAGGCATTTTCAGAAGTAAAGACAAATCTTAAGATGAGCATCAATTAGTTAATGAGTTAGCAGTTGCAGTTGCACCAAGCAGAGGAAATTTTCAGCATATAAAGGTTAACAAAATATATTTCGTAATGCGTTTTAGAATAACCTGAAGTTTTGTGAGTTCTCTTTTTATCTCGATAATTCCGTAACCTCGTTTTTGGTTAATTTTGGTTGATTTTAGTGCTGGAAATTATTATACAGTTCAATAATAAGCTAATAAGTAAAGTCTTTAGGCTCTTATGAATGGGCCTACACAGTTTTTTTGAACACTCCTACTAAAGCTTCATTTTAATTTTTCTTCTTCAGGGACAAGTTTTATTCTGAATTCCTCATTCTGTCACTCCTTCCGGCCGGAAGGAATTCTTATAGAAATATAGCCGGTACTTCTAAAACTACCTATTTAATTTTCTTATGAAGCCATCCATACCATTCCGCTAATCCATCCCCTTTTGTACAGGAAGTCTCAAATAATGGCACATTAGGATTGACCTTGCGTAAATCCTGACAGAATGCATCGTAATTGAAATTGGTATATTGCAACAAGTCCATTTTGTTCAGGACTACTGCTTCCGCATCACGAAACAACATAGGGTATTTTATAGGTTTATCATCACCCTCGCTTGTACTGACCACAGCAATTTTTGAAGTTTCACCCAGGTCAAAATTAGAGGGGCAGACCAAATTTCCAACATTCTCAACAAAAAGCACATCAAGCACATCAAGATTAAACGATTCAAGTGCTTTTTCAATACTGTTGGAATCCAGGTGGCAACCTCCGTCAGTATTGATCAGGACTATGGGCAAATCATATTGCTTCAGCCTTTGCGCATCGCGGTCAGTACTCACGTCTCCTTCAATTATTCCAATCTTCATCGAATCTTTCAGGCTTTCAAGCGTTTTCTCAAATAAAGATGTCTTGCCTGCACCAGGTGAACTGATAAAATTATACATTTTTATATTCTGCTCTTTAAGCTGCTTACGTATGATTTCAGCTTTGTCCTGGTTACGGTCCATGACTCTTTTCATTACTTTAATTTCCATAGTTATTCTCCTTCTATTGATTTAATGAGTAATTCTTTTCCCTGAATAAGATCCAAATCGGAACTTTCGCAATTTGGACAGTAAAAAGTATTGTCAGCGACCTCAAATTCATGGTGGCATTTATTGCATTTCATTTTAACCGGCAAATACTCAATTTCTACAGTTGCATCCTCTGCTATTGTATCTTCCTTTGCAGCATCAAAGGCAAACCGGAACAATTCCGGAACAACTTGCATCATTTGCCCAATAGAAAAATAAACCTTATCGATGCGTTGTAGCTTTTCTTTTTTGGCTACTTCATCAATAATCCGAAACATGTCTGCAACTATAGCTGTTTCATGCATAAGCTAGTGTTTTAGCATATTCTTGGTAACTGCTCCCCGGCCAGCATATCGACAATCCGTGTGCCACCGATCTCTGTCTTCAACAATACTTTGCCTCGTGTGGTATCTACCACTTCACCAATTATGGAAGCATCACTTCCTAAAGAATCGCTTCTAAGAGTTTGCAGAATAGCCTCTGCTTCATTCTCTCCGGCAATCATTAGAAATTTTCCTTCATTGGCGATATACATAGGGTCGAGGCCCAAAATTTCACACATTCCATTCACTTCCTCTTTTACCGGAATTTGTTCTTCTTCAATTTCAATTCCGAATTTATCTTCATCTATAATTTCACACAGTACAGTCGCTAAGCCGCCCCGGGTAATGTCACGAATCAATTTCACCTCGTTGTGAGAAGCTAAAACGCGTTCAATTATGTGATTGATTGAAGCACAATCGCTTTCTAAATGACTTTCAATTCCCAGATTTTCTCTTTTGGCCATTATGGTTACGCCATGATCTCCCATGGTTCCATTGACAAGAATTTTATCTCCCGGTGAAATATCTTTGCCGTAACTTAACTGTTTGAATTCAGGTTTCAAGACACCAACTCCCGCCGTATTAATAAATATTTTATCTGCTTTTCCTCTGTCAACAACCTTAGTATCTCCTGTTACAATTTGCACCCCAGCTTTTCTTGCCTCTGCAGCCATAGACGAAACGATACGTTCCAGTTTTTCCAACTCAAAGCCTTCTTCAATGATAAAACCTGCACTTAAATATTTTGGAACTGCCCCGGAGACAGCTAAATCATTAACTGTACCACAAACAGCAAGTTTACCAATATCTCCTCCGGGAAAGAAAACCGGATCTACGACATAGGAATCCGTTGTAAAAGAAAGATCTGCCGGAGGTACATTTAATACTGCGGAGTCAGTTTGAGATGCCAGGATTGAATTGTCGAAATACCTGACAAACAAATCATTTATCAGGTCATGGGACATCTGCCCACCGCTTCCGTGACTTAAGCGTATCGTTTCACTCATGTTAATCTCTATTCTTTAATTTGGAACCTCATAAGAAAAAAACTTCATATGCCCAATTCCCATTCAAAATCAAATTACTCCTCATCTCATCCGCGTTTGTATTTATAATAAGCTTGACATGCGCCCTCTGAGGAAACCATACAGGCGCCAACCGGATTAACAGGGGTGCAGATTGTATTAAATAATTTACAATCCACAGGCTTCTTCAAACCTTTTAATATTTCGCCGCAAATACAAGCTGAATCGTCCTGTTCAGAAGTTACATTAATCGGTATAGTATATTCAGCATCAAAATCTCTGTATTCTTCCCGGATCGCAAGTCCACTGTTTTCAATTTCCCCTAGTCCGCGCCAATAATCAGCTCTTCCGGTGAAAACTTCTTCCATGTAATCTTGCGCTTTTGTATTGCCCTCTTCTTTAACCGCTCTTTTATATTGGATTTCAACCCTGAGCCGCTTCTCTTCTATTTGCCTGAGAAGCATAAGAATAGTTTGCAAAATGTCGGTGGGTTCAAAACCTGCAATCACACAGGCTAAACCATATCTCTTGGGAATGTGTTCATAAATAGACTTCCCTGTTATTGTACTCACATGTCCCGGACAAATATAGCCATCAAGTCCGGCTCCTTCTTCAACAATAGCATCCATAGCCGGAGGCATTACTTTATGAGCACTTAATACCTGAAAATTTGAAATACTGTGTTTCTGAGCCTCAAGGATACCAACAGCTGTAGCCGGTGCCGTCGTTTCAAAACCGATACCGAGAAAAACAACCTGACGGGCAGGATTTTCTTTAGCTATTTTTAAGGCATCAAGCAAAGAATAAACGGTTCGTATATCCATGCCATTAGCCTTTTCTTCCTCCAACGAGGAGTAGCTTCCGGGAACCCGTAACAAATCTCCATAACTTGTTATTATAACCTCCTTCATCCGGGAATAAGCTATAGCACGATCAATGAAATTTTTATCGGTGACACAAACCGGACATCCCGGTCCGGAAAGCAAGTTAATATTCTCAGGAAGCAGAGAAGGAATACCGTATTTATGGATTGCCATAGTGTGACCGCCACAAACTTCCATAAAGCTATACTCCCGGCCTGAATATTGACCAATATCTCTGATTAATTTATGAATCAGCTCTTTGTCTCTGAATTCGTCTATATATTTCAAATCAATTAAATTACAAATTATCCATTTCCCTCAAAAGCTTGAGGGTTTCTTTGGCTTCTTCATCACTAATTTTCTGTATGGCAAAACCGGCATGTAAAAGGACATAATCACCAACTTCTGGTTCATCAATCATCTGCAGGCCTGCTGAATATTCAGCGCCTCTTACGGAAACATTTGCCTGATCGCCATCAATCGATAAAATTTTTGCAGGAATACTTAAACACATAGTTTTATTTATTTATTTGCCGCAATGGCAAGCTGTCCTAATGAAATACCACCATCGTTGCATGGAGCATGACGATTGAAGTACACCTCAAAATCTGCATGCTCAAGCTGAGTTATCGTTTGTTCTGTCAAATATCTATTTTGAAATGTTCCACCCGAAAGAGCTACTTTACTCAGTCTATATTGTTCCCGCATTGAATTAGCTACTTCAACTATAGCTTCTGTCACTGTATTGTGAAATTTAGTTGCTATCAACTCTATGGATACACCTTGTGTGATATCTTCAACGATTTCACGAAAAGTGGATGCAAACGATACGATTCCTTCATTAAAATCAAATGAATAAGACTCGGTTACGGACTCAAGCACAAGGGCTTCCAGTCGCATTGGGGCTTCAGCTTCAAAACAAGCTTCTGTGCAGACACCCAATAAAGCAGCTACGGCATCAAACAATCTTCCCGCGCTGGAGGTCAAGGGCGAATTCAATCGTTTTCTGATCATGGAAAGGATTAGTTTTATATCTTCGATTGGCCGATTCTGTAGAAACGCCAAATCGGAAAATTTTTCCTCCTGATCATCAAATGCATTAGCCAAAAAGGAAAGAGCCATTCGCCAGGGCGATTGAACAGCCTTGTCTCCCCCAGGCATCGGAACGTATTCGAAATGGGCAAAACGCTGATAACCCGACAAGTTACATTTCATAAATTCCCCGCCCCAAATTTGTCCATCGTCTCCATAACCCGTTCCATCCATTGCAATACCAATAACATCTTCATTCAATCCATGCTCAGCCATGCATGAAGCTATATGGGCATGGTGATGCTGTACCTGAAGCCATTGTGGAGATAAATTTTTATTATTTCCAGCCTTTCTTTCCTGTTGCGCATGAAAATTTTTTGCAAACCGGGTAGACAAATATTCCGGATGCATATCACTAACTACAAACTGTGGGTTTTGCCTGAAAAGATGCAGAAATCGGTTTACTGCATCGCCAAAAAATTCATATGTTTCGTAATTTTTTAAATCACCGATGTGTTGACTCAACACGGCTTGATCTTTCATCCCGACAGCGAACGTATTTTTTAGTTCAGCACCTGTTGCCAAAATTCCGGATACATCAAAATCCAATGGAACAGGAGCAGGTGCATACCCCCTGGATCTTCGAATAAGCTGAGGTTGCGAATTAAGTATCCGAATAACAGAATCGTCTGTTCGGTTTTGAATTTCACGATTATGAAATAAAAATGCATCCGCTATATGCTCAAGTTTCTTTGCAGCTATTTCATTTTCTGCAATCATTGGTTCATTTGATAAATTAGCGCTTGTAAATACTAATGCAGACAAATCGATCTCTTCAAAAATCAAAAAGTGCAGCGGCATGTAAGGAAATAAAACACCCAATTCGCCAAGTCCATTATTTATAGATTCTGCAAGCACTTTTTTCTGCTGTAATAACACAACCGGCCGTCTCCACGACAGGAGCTGATTTTTCTCTTCTTCGGTAACAAAAGCATATTCCTTAAGACTGTCAAGATCTGAAAACATAACCGCGAACGGTTTTCTATCGCGGTTTTTCAACTTTCTCAATCGTTCCACAACTTTGTTGTTTGTGGCATCACAGATAAGATGGAAACCACCAACTCCCTTTACAGCAATAATCTTACCCCTGTATAAAAGCTTCTTTAGTTCTTTTAAAATTTTAAATGTATCTTTTATAACCCTGCCCTGCTGAAAAAATTTATATTGCGGGCCACAAAAATTACATGCAACCGGCTGAGCATGAAACCGCCTGTCATGAACATCATGATATTCTTCTTTGCAATCCCCGCACATTTGAAATTCGTGCATCGTTGTATTGCTCCGGTCATAAGGCAGATCTTTTATTATTGAAAAACGCGGCCCACAATGGGTACAATTAATAAACGGGTAATTTATCCGTCGAGGTTGCATCTTCATATCTTCAAGGCAGTCATAACAAACAGCTATATCTGGGCTGATTTCTGTAACTTGATCGGATACATTTTTACTGTTTCTTATCTGAAATCCATCAAACGATTCGGGCTCTCCTTCTGCAACCTCAATTGTTCTTATGGAAGAAGCCGGAGGTGAATTTCGCTTTAAATCATCCAGAAAAGCATTCACTTGAGGATAATCTGCCTGAAGTTTAACAAAAACCCCGTCATTTCGGTTTTCCACGTAACCATCCTTGCCATGCTGCGTAGCTATCCGGTAAACAAAGGGTCGGAAACCTACCCCCTGCACAAGACCTTTAATATATATTTCGTATGTAGTTTCTATAGTACTCAATTTTTATACTAATTTAATTGTTATGTACGGAAAAGTAAAGGCAATTTATTTTAAAACACCTGAATGAAACATTAACCGTTCCAGCTCAACCATTATGTTTACATTATTAACCCAAACATGATCAGGCACTTTCAACAACACAGGAGCAAGATTTAAGATGCCGGTAATGCCATGATGCACTAAAGAATCAGCTACCTGTTGAGCTGCATTCGCAGGAACAGTCAAAATAGCAACAGAGACTGAAAATGCATCGAGCACCTCCGGTAAATTATTCACTGAATAGACAGGGATATCAAATTTTTCATTCAGTTTAGCCTCATCTATATCAAAGCCACCCACTATATTCATCTGATATTCTGAAAATCCTTTATAAGAGGAAAGCGCTTTACCCATATTTCCCATACCTACTATAATAACATTCTGCACTTTTTCCTTGCCAAAAATCTTTTCCAGAGCTATTAATAATTCCTTAATATCATACCCCCCCCGCCGATGGCCTTTAATTCCGAATTTCGAAAAATCTTTTCTTACTAATTCAGCACTAACTCCGGTCTCTTCACCTACAGTATAAGAGAAAACCTTTTTAATTCCCATGTTTTGAAGCCTCAACAACCCCATTCTGTAACGTAATAATCGCTTTGTCTGACTAAAACTCATCATAATTTTATTGTGACGCTATTCTCAATATATTTTAGTTGTGAAATTTATAACTTTTTTTAATAAAACGCAAACCACCAGAAATACTTGTTTTAAAGGTTTATTTTTATTTAGAACAAATTTAAACTATGATGTTTTTGTGATAATTTTCACAACATCTATTGACACAAACCTCCAACTTTTATACTTTTATTTGTGAAATTCATAACAAAAATTATGAACAAATATTACAAAATATCTAAAGAAAATTGGGATAAATCACTTCTTAGTTTATTTTCCGACTTTGATATTTACGCACCAGTTGAATATGGTGAAAGCCAGGATTACGAATTAATCGACAACGACCTTATTCAGGATATCGTTTACAACAGGCCCAAACCAGCCACTCCACTAAAAACATTTTTCCAACCAATTGTAGAAAACGTAGTAAACTTTAAAGCCCCCGAAAAAGAAAGACTGGTTATGGGGGTTCCTTCGTGTGATCTGGCTGCCGCGAGCATTCAGGACGAAATGTATCTGAACAGGGATTATGAAGACCCTGCCTATAAAAAAAATCGTGACAACACTACTCTGATCGGAACAGACTGCCAATCAACTCAGGAACATTGCCATTGTACTAGTTATGGCGTAAACCCGTATCCTGAATCAAACCATGATCTCACCCTCACTTTACTCGATAACTTTATCTATTTACATACCAATTCTGTCAAAGGAGACAATTTTATTGAGAAATTAGAGAAATTCACCAACATCCTGGAGCCTACAGAGAATGAAATTCAAACGCTTATCGATAATCGAAAAAAAATTGTTGATGAATTAAATGAAAAAAACTCCGGCTTGCCCGATTATGAAAAAACAGGTGAGTTAATTGAAAATTCAGGAGAAGAAATATGGAAGAAATATGCTGACACATGTGTTTCCTGCGGAGCCTGTGCAACTATATGCCCCACATGTACTTGCTTCCTGCTTTTGGAGAAACCGGGATTTGAAAAAGTAAGACATCTTGACGCTTGTCAATATCCGGGATTTGAAAGAGTAGCTGCAGGAGAAGATCCGTTAAAACCGCTATTTAAACGGTTCTATAATAGATATATGTGTAAATATGTCTGGAAGCCGGAAAAATTTGAATCAATTGCGTGTACAGGTTGTGGAAGATGTATTGAAGCCTGTATAGGTAACATAAATAAGAATGAATTATTCATGGAATTAATGAACAAATAAAATTACCTGTCAATGCAAAAAGGTAATCTATACAAACCAATGAAAGCAGAAGTAGCAGAAGTGATCACCGAATCACCTACTATTAAAACTTTTGTGCTGAAGCCTGAAAAAGAATTCTCATTCCATACAGGCCAGTTTATTGAAGTAGTATTGGATGGAATAGGAGAAGCTCCTTTTACACCATCTTCTTCACCTCTGGTGAAAGACCGGTTAGATATTACTGTAATGGAAGCCGGCTATGTCACCGGCAAGCTTCATGAACTAGAAGGTGGAGAAATTGTAGGAATACGCGGCCCTTATGGAAGAGGTTACCCACTTGAACAATTATATGACAAAGAAATTCTTATAGTCGGCGGAGGATGCGGTTTTGCACCCTTGCGATCATTATTGTATAATTTAGAAGCGGAACAGGACAAAATTAAAAAAGTAACTTTCTGTTATGGTTCAAAAAATCCAAAAGAATGCATTTATGAACCATATATAGATAATCTAAGAAACCAGAAGAAGTTTGAAGTCATGCGGACGGTTGATGAAGCTGATGAATCATGGACTGAAGAGGTTGGGGTCGCAACAGTGCTTCTGGATAAAGTGGACATCAATATTGATGATTCTGTTGCTGTAGTTGTTGGTCCGCCGATTATGATGAAATTCAGTGTACAGAAACTCATAGAAATGGGATACCCTGAAAACAAAATACTCCTGTCAATGGAAAAAAACATGTCATGCGCAATTGGTAAATGCGGACATTGCATGATGGGCGAATATTTTGTTTGTAAAGACGGACCCGTTTTCAGTTTCGATGAAATAAAAGACAAACCGGATATTTGGAAATAAAACCCAAACTCAATGGATAAGAAAATTCTAATCGATTTAACTAAACTTAGGGATCACGAAGTAAGCGGACGGGGTGATAATCTCCGGCTAGAAGGGATACTAAGTGATTTTCCCAATACCAATGGATTAAAGACCCTTCGGGAGTTGGCAGTATTTCGGTTTACATGCCGCAGGTGCGAGGAAGCTCCGTGTATCGATGTCTGTCCGGCTGAAGCCCTGGAGAAAGATGATGATGGAATGATCGTCCGGCATACAAATCTCTGCATTGCATGCAAATCATGCGTAACAATCTGCCCTTTCGGTACGATGATGTCAGACTTTTTCGAACATAAAAGGACAGAAGAAAATTATTTTGACCTGAACGACGAGAAGGAACTCAGAAAATTTGTGGAATACAATCCGGGCGGGGCTGTTAAAATGGTGGACATGGAAGAAAACGAAGAAGAAAATATATACAAATTAAATGATAAAGTACTTGTAAAAGATATTCCTTACGACAAATTAAAACATCAAGACAATGGCTGAACAGTTATTTTACATCTTTGTTTACCCTGGTTTACTTTTCGCGGGAGTAGTTGGCGCACTTCTTTCATGGTTTGACAGGAAAATCACAGCACAAGTGCAATTTCGTAAAGGCCCGCCATTGCTGCAGCCGTTCTACGATTTTCTCAAGTTGCTTCTTGTCAAAGAAACAATTCTTCCCGCCCGCGGCTCAAAACTTACATTTCTTATTGCTCCGGTATTAGGTTTATTTGGAGCAACTGCTTCTGCTGTCATGATACTACTGCCCCTGTTCAACATCAATATAGGCTTTGAAGGAGATGTCATTGTTATCTTTTATTTATTAACTATACCATCACTCACTTATATTATCGGTGCACTGGCTTCCGCAAACCCGCTGGCTGCTGTTGGAGCCTCCAGAGAAATGAAGCTGATCATCAGCTATGAATTAACATTCCTTTTAATTTTTGCTGCAATTATACTGAAGGCAGATCAAGGAGTAACAATGAACGAAATAATCCAAAGTCAACAAGCGGGCGGAGCATTTATCGGCAGTATTTCAGGTGTCCTTCTTTTTATAGCTTCTCTTTTTTGTATTCAGGCAAAGCTGGGAATGGTACCCTTCGATATTGCAGAAGCCGAAACTGAAATTGGAGAAGGTTCTTTTATTGAATATTCGGGTACAATTTACGGAATGGTGAAGTTCACCAAATATATCATGCTATTTATTCTCCCGGCTCTAATCGTAGGTTTCTTAATGGGAGGATTCAATTTTGAAGGTATCGGTATTTTATGGTCGATTCTTAAATTGCTGGCAGTCGTGTTACTGCTTACATTGATAAGAAACACAAATCCAAGGCTCAAAATCAAACAGGCCATGAGATTCTTCCTTATAGGCATGAATGCCTTGGTTATAATTGCGATTGTATTAACGTATTTAGGACTTTAAATTGAAATAAATGGGACTTAAAAGTTTTTGTCTGAAAAAATCGCTCTGGGTATTTCACTTTGCAGGTGCATCCTGTAACAATTGCGATATTGAAATACTTGATGTGCTAACACCAAGATATGATGTAGAACGATTTGGGATGCAATTAATCGCCAGTCCCAGGCACGCTGATGTTATTCTGGTTAGCGGATCGATAAACCAACGCGATAAGCCCCGTTTAAAAGAAGTCTATGAACAGGCTGCTAAACCAGTATTCGTAGTTGCTTTTGGGGCATGTGGCATAACCGGCGGAATTTTTGCAGAAGGCAACACCTTCGCTGGACCAGTGGATCAAATTGTTCCTGTAGATGCTTACATTCCGGGATGTCCACCAAAACCCGAAGCTATACTGGGCGGAATAACCAAACTTGCACAAAAAATATAATCTGTAATGGATAAACAAACATTTTTAGAACATATTAAATCGCAATTCCCTGAGGAAGTTAAAGGTAGCGAGGTACTCAAACAAAACCGCTTAACGGTTCAAATTGAGCCTGATGCTATACTGAAAGTTGCTGAATACCTTTACGAGCAAATCAGGTTTCGTTTCATTATTGCTTCGGCTTTCCATACAAAACAGGGATTTGAAATACTATATCATTACAGCGATGATGAAGCAGGAAATATCATCAATATTCATGTAATCCTGCCGGAAGAGAAACCTGAAATAGAATCGCTTGCAAACATGCTTTCAGGTGCAAACTGGATTGAACGGGAAATGCATGAAATTTTAGGCATTACATTTTTTAATCATCCTGAACCTGAAAAACTGATTTCTGATGGAAACTGGGCTGAAGGTGTTTATCCATACAGAAAAACATTTAAATAAATAAATGAAAAGCATGGCGAACAAAAAGATCATACCCGTAGGACCTTATCACCCACTTCAGGAAGAACCTGAATTGTTCAAGCTATATTGTGAAGGCGAAACAGTGAAGGACATTAAGTGGGAAACCGGTTACAACCACCGGGGAATTGAAAAATTGAGTGAAGAAAAAACCTTTGAGCAGGTATTCTTCCTGGTTGAACGAATATGTGGTATATGTTCAACCTCCCACCCTTTCGCTTTTGCAAATTGTATGGAAGAAATCGCAGATGTTGAAGTTCCTGACAGAGCTAAATATATCCGAAGTATTATCGGCGAACTGGAAAGATTACACAGCCATTTCCTTTGGGTAGGTTTGGCAGGCCATTTCCTCGGCTATAATACAGTTTGGATGTGGGCCTGGAAATACCGTGAACCAATATTAGACTTGTTCGAAATTATCTCCGGGAACAGAAACAGCTATGCAATGTTTAAGATTGGCGGTGTCAGGAGGGATATCAGCCAAGAGCAGATTAAGCAGGCCCGTAAAATAATCAATGATGTAAAAAAGAAAAACCAACTTCTTACTGGAGCTGTGATGGATGATCCGGTAATCCACGCCAGAACAAAAGGCGTGGGTATTCTGACCAAAGAGGATGTTATGAATTATGCAGCCGTAGGCCCAACAGCAAGAGCTTCAGGCTGGGATATTGATGTACGCAGAGATGACCCCTACGCAGCATACAATATGATTGACTGGAAAGTAATTACCGCTGAAGCAGGCGACGTTTTCGCAAAAGCACAAGTAAGGCTACTCGAAAATTACGAATCTATAAAGATAATTGAACAATGCCTGAACGGCCTCGAAAAAGAACCAAAAGGAGACATTGAAGTAAAAGTAAAAGAAATCCCTGAAGGTTTAGGAACAGGGCGGGCAGAAGCTCCACGAGGTGAAGTATTCCATTTTGTAAAAACAGACGGATCCAATTCACCTGTTCGACATAAAATCCGTGCTCCAAGCTATGTAAATATTGCAACATTTAAAAAAGCATGTGTTGGCCAAACCATATCGGATGCAACAATATCACTTGCGGCTGTTGACCCCTGTTACTGCTGCACCGAACGTATGGCTTTTGCTTACGACAATCGCACCGGCAAAATGGTATACGACGGCAATCAACTTGTTGAACTGTCGAAAAAGAAAACAAAAGAAGTAAGAAAAAACATATAAACCTAACATTATGGATGTCTTATATTACATCATTTTTCTACCGATCGTTGCAGGGATCATACTGTTCGTCTTACCGGAAAAGACTAAGGCGATTAAGGCATCGCTCAACCTGATTGTAACAGCAATCATCCTGTATTTGGCATATCAGGTGTATCTGTTTGATGAGCAAACACTAAGACTTACCTTATTTGCGGATAGTGCCGGAGGTGAAACCATACTTGCTCAAACGCTCCATGATGTCAGCAAATATCTTACAATTAAGATTGATTTCTTGAGTAAGCTAATCGTTCTATTTTCTGCCATATTCGGCTTTCTTATATCAATTTATTCTCTACTTTATGTTACAAGGAAGAAAGCTCTGATCCACTATTATTCATTCTTCCTGATAACCCTTGGTTGCTCCATGGGAGCTATATTGGCCGATAATCTGATTATATTTATTTTCTTCTGGGGAATTCTCGGATTTACATTATATAAATTAATCAAAGGATATGATGAAGAAAGTTCAGCAGCAGCCAAAAAGACTCTCATCATTATTGGATCATCGGACGGAATCATGATCTTGGGTATAGCTATCATTTGGCAGATTACCGGAACAGTGAATATGAGTGAATTAAATATAGCTACCTCTTCATCCTTGGCAATAACGGCTTTTATTACCTTGCTTATCGGCAGTTTTACAAAAGCGGGAGCTTTTCCATTTCACACATGGATACCCGATTATTCACAAAAAGCTCCTGCTTCTTCAACAGCCTATCTACCAGCTTCATTAGACAAACTCCTGGGAATATATTTTCTTGCCCGTATTTGTGTCGATATGTTTGAAGTAAACCAATGGCTTACTCTTATCCTGTTAATAATTGGAGTTCTCACAATCATATTTGCCGTGATGATGGCAATGATCCAGCATAATTTTAAGAGACTTCTTGGTTTTCATGCTGTTTCACAGGTGGGATACATGGTTGTCGGAATTGCCATAGCAACTCCACTTGGCATTGCGGCTGGATTATTCCACATGGTAAACCACGCTCTTTATAAAAGTGGGCTTTTCCTCTCGGCAGGATCAGTTGCAACTAAAACAGGTAAAAACAACCTTGATGAAACAGGCGGGTTAGGAAAAAATATGCCCATAACTTTTATATCCGCATTAATATTTGCACTTGCAATTTCAGGTATTCCTCCGTTAAACGGGTTTGCCTCTAAATGGATGATTTATCAGGGTATAATAGATTTTGGACAAGGGGGAGCAGGCATTGCCAGTCAGCTTTGGATCGTTTGGCTTGCCCTGGCAGTTTTGGGCTCTGCATTGACACTTGCCAGTTTTGTAAAATTTATCTCTGGTATTTTCCTTGGAAGGGTTAAAAAAGAATTTGAGAATATCAGGGAAGTGAATTTCCTGATGTGGTTTCCAATGATCCTCCTTGCGTTAACATGTGTAGGCTTTGGTGTTTTTGCCACAAACTGGGTTGTTCCGACATTGTTTGAACCTTACACCGGGACTATCGATTTTATAGGAATATGGCAATCCTCATCGGTTTCCTTGCTTGTTCTTATTTCAATAGTTCTTGGTGTGCTGATCTATCTTATCGGAAATGTTAAAAATATGCGCACTGCCGATTCTTTCATTGGCGGAGAATCAATCCAAGAAAAAACAGCATACCCGGTAACAGAATTTTACAACACAATTAGAGAATTAAAACCCTTAAACCGTATTTATAGCATAGCAGAAAAAAGAGGATTTGATATATATAACTTATCAAAACAGGGATTTTATGGATTGAATGCAATATTCAGCAAAATGCATTCCGGGGTGCTGACCACCTATGCTATCTGGATTTTTGCTGGTTTGATCATACTTGTCCTTTGCTTGCTTTAACAATAAAAACACTCATATTCTATGGAAATATTATTGACCGTCATATTGGGTTTCATGATTATAGGAGCAATTTATGCGCTCCATGCCAATGACTTGTTATCTGCAGTCATAGCACAAGGAATTGTTGGTTACGGACTTGTCATCTGTTTTCTTCATCTGAAAGCCCCTGACCTGGCAATTGTCCAGATTGTGGTTGAGACTATTACGCTGATAATTATGGTGGCTGTGGTTCTGGACAGCAGCAGAAAAGAAATTAAAGCCAAACTAGACTTAAAAGGCATTGTCAATATAGTTGTCGCTGTTGTATTCATTGGTTTTCTGGTATATTTCTTTGATATGGCCACCAGTTCTCTGGATATTTTTGGAGAGCATTCAATGCGGATGGCGCAAACCTATGTTGAAGATGGTGCTGCAAAAACAGGAGCAGCAAACCTGGTCAATGGAGTTTTATGGGACTTCAGAGCTTATGACACATTAGGTGAAGCCACTATTCTTTTTACAGCAGCTCTTGGTGTCCTAACAGTGCTTAGATTAAAAGGTAAAAAATAACATATATGAAAGGATTAACCCCTATAGTAAAAAAAGCTGCCCAGTTGATGAGTGGGATCATCTTTGTGTATGGAATATACATTGTGACCCACGGTCATCTGACTCCCGGAGGAGCTTTTGCCGGAGGAATTCTGCTTGCCGGAGCTTTTATCTTACTGATACTGGCATTTGGCAGTGAAGTAATCTCCCTGAGAAAGGAAGAAACAGGATCTTCGCTGACTGAAAGCTTTTCTATCCTGATTGCATTGATGTTTGCAGTTCTGGGACTCTTTCTGGGAAGTAAAGTTTTCTTCAACAACTATTTACCTAAAGGTGAACTGGGAGAACTTTTCAGCGCAGGTGCCATACCAGTTTATAATACACTTATCGGTATTGAAGTAGCGGCAGCAATAGTTACCATATTTCTGGCATTGATAATCTTTAAAGAAGAGGAAGAACAATGATTGTATATATAATGTGTTTCATACTGTTTCTAGTGGGTCTATACGGAATTGTGACCCGGCGCAATCTGATTAAGATAGTTATCAGTTTTACCATTATGGAGTTCAGCGTATTTCTATTTTTGGTATTAATTGGATATGTTGAAAACGGAGTAGCTCCAATTTTAACGAAAAATTTACCTGAAAATCCGGCTTTTGTAGATCCTTTACCCCAGGCCATGGTACTAACAGCTATTGTGATCGGATTAGCAACTTCATCACTACTATTAGCTATAGCAATCCGGATTTACAAAAAATACGGAACATTTGATATTAGAAAAATCAACAATTTAAGAGGATAAATTATGAGTAACCTGGTTCCATTATATGTAATTCTACCATTAGCTACGGCCTTTTTAATTCCCATTCTAGGAAGAATTATCAAGGGCTTTCAAAAAACATTGCTTTCATTGGTGCTTCTGTTTCTGACAGTAATCACTGTAATGTTCTTATTCAATGGAATCGATGGAGCAATAACATATCAAGTTGGAGGATGGGAACCTGTTAATGGAATTCCTATTGCCATCTATATGGTTTTTGACGGTTTAAGCGCTCTATTACTTCTTGTTATTAGTTTAATCGGATTTCTTGCTGCTTTTTATTCCATATCCTATATAAAAAGATACACAGCAGAAAACAACTTCTACGCTCTTTTAAGTTTAATGATCGCAGGAATGAATGGTGTCGTGCTCACAGGCGATATGTTCAACCTCTATGTTTTTCTTGAAATTGCGGTTATTGCCTCTTATGCTTTAGTAGCTTTTGGTGTGGAAAAGACAGAGCTGGAAGCCTCCTTCAAGTATCAAATCCTTGGTGGAGTGGCTTCAATTTTGATATTATTTGCAATTGGACTGCTTTATTGGCAAACAAAAACATTAAATATAGCTGATATTTCTTCGATACTTGCCTCTAACAGCAACAATTTCTTCCTCACTTTCACTCAGATAATTTTAATATCCGGCTTTGGACTAAAGGCAGCTATGATCCCTTTCCATGCTTGGTTGCCGGATGCACACTCATCAGCCCCCTCTCCCATTTCTGCAATGCTTTCAGGAGTGCTGATTAAAGCAATCGGAATCTATGCAATTTTACGTTTATTTTTCAACATGTTTGCCATCACGTACGAAATAAGTATGGTAATAACAGTTATAGGCGTTATATCTATGGTTGTAGGAGTATTTCTTGCCATTGGCCAATGGGACCTGAAACGTCTATTAGCGTATCACAGCATCAGCCAGATGGGTTATGTAGTTATTGGCGTAGGTATGGGAATGTTGATAATTAATAATGGTGGTAACAAAAGCATAGCATCATTAGCAATTGCAGGTGGACTGTTCCACATGATTAATCATGCTGTTTTTAAAGGATTGCTCTTCCTAAATGCCGGAGCGGTTGAATATACCACAGGTACAAGAAACCTTAAAATGATGGGCGGTTTATCAAAATATATGCCAGTGACTTCAGCAACCTCTTTAGGTGCATCTCTATCTATTTCAGGAATTCCGCCATTCAATGGTTTTTTCAGTAAACTGATTATAGTAATTGCCGCAATAAAAGGCGGATTTTACTTAATAGCAGTATTAGCAATAATCGTAAGCATAGTAACCCTAGCATCATTCATGAAATTTCAACGATATGCATTTTACAATAAAAAAACATTCACCAAAAAAGTAAAAGAGGTTCCATTCTACATGCAGTTTTCAATGATTGTATTGGTAATTCTATGCCTGGGGCTTAGCCTTCTGGCAATTCCCGGTATCAGGGAAGTGATTCTTTCTCCGGCAGTGGACGTATTAATGGAAGCAACAAATTATTCATCGTCAATAATCGGTATTTAATATGAGATACGTAACATTATTTATCATAACGCTATTATTCTGGCTTTTAATTACACTAAGCCTCTCCCTGGACAACATAATAGTTGGTGTAATTGCAGCACTGGTAACAAGTTTGCTGTTTGGCAATCATTTTGTCAAGGGGGTAGGCAAATTTGCGCAACCTCATCGATATGGCTGGCTTTTGCTTTACATCTTTATTTTCTTATGGGAATGTATAAAAGCCAACTTTGATGTGGCTTACCGTGTATTGCATCCGGCAATGCCAATTAAACCGGGCATTGTAAAAGTAAAGCTAGGTGTCAAATCAAACATTGCCAAAACTATGCTGGCAAATTCAATAACTATGACGCCAGGAACCATTGCTGTTGATGTTAAAGATGACATCATGTATGTTCACTGGATATATGTAAGTTCTGATGATCCAGAAGTATATTCGCACAAAGTTTCCGGAAGATTTGAAAAATACATTAAAAAAATATTTGAATGATGGACTTTTTACACATACTCTTATACATACAAA
>Ga0207414_1000102_pt1 | contig 41984 bp, 61 predicted proteins | sample PonA231FremontCA_2_FD_187269 | JGI IMG/M metagenome (GOLD analysis project Ga0207414, IMG submission 187269) | Marine sediment microbial community from Fremont, CA, USA - Pond A23 Sediment 1 (SPAdes) | ecosystem: Environmental > Aquatic > Marine > Unclassified | place: USA: Fremont, California...
ATCCGGTCAGTATATTAAAAACGCCGATGAATTGAATGATAATCCTTACTTTATGTATAGAGCAGTAATCAAAAGTTATATAGCAGAGTTATTTCCGGAAGATTCGCCGAAGTTATTCAGTTTTGTTTTAGTATTATCAGATAGAGCGCAGAATTTTTGGTCTAAAGATATTACGATACAATTAGAATGGGACTAACCTCTTTAAAGGAGGGATAATATGACAGGTTCAGATATATTAAGTTATGTAGAAATGAGAATGGGCGTAACAGTAGATTCTGACAAGGTTTTAGTCGCTATTAACGAGGCCTTGGACAGACTTAACGACCACGGCTTATTATACGGAACAATCACAGTTGACGTTACGGACGAGGACGAAGAATACTCTTTGCCTAATGATTTCACTTTTGTAGAAAAGGTATTCGTGCTTGATGGTGGCGATGTATATTTATACGAAGGGTTTCATTATAGGAACGGTATCATATATTTCAACGATGAAGAAAAATTTGAAATAATAGCGCGTAAAATGCCAAAACATTTAACTGCTATCGGTGACAGTTTTACCGACCTACACAAAATGTATCATCAAGGAGTTAAATTCTATGTATTGGGTTGGTTTAAAGAAAACGATGATGACCAGGACCCTGCTAGTAAAAAGTATTATAAACGTGCTTTTGATACTTGGAAGAACGCAAAAACACAATTACACAGGAGTAAAGAAAAGGGCAAAGTCCTTGTGAAACGTCGTGCCTAGTAATTATAAAGTAGCGATGTTAAATGATTTCAGCCCCGGCTTAAACGTTGATTTGCCAGAAGAGTTGGTTCATCGTAAAGAATTAACTATTGCAAAAAATGCAGATATATTAAGTCGGGGTGGTATAAAGAAAAGGTTCGGTAACGAACAAAAAAATTCGACAAGTTATTCGGCCCAGGTAGAAAATTTAACGGAATGGACAAAACCAAACGGCGATAAACCTAAATTGGCTTTGATTGGTTCAGATTTATGCACATTAGACAGTTCTTATGCAAAGACTTCAATACAGACGTTGGCTAACAAACAATTACCGCATTTCTCTTTTCAAGGTAAATTTTATTTCATAGATGGTAACGAATATTATGAATATGACGGTTCTAGTGTGTCGGCAGTAACACCAGATGGTTCTAGTGATAATGACCTTTCACCGATAAGGAAATGTAAATACGCCATTAGACACCCCAAGTCCAACCGGTTTTTCTTCGCAGGAAATCCAGACGATGTTGGGGCAGTTTATTATAGCGAATATAACGCACCTAATTATGTTAAAAATACAAGTGTTGTATATCCACAGGAAAATGAAGGTGAAGTTATCGGTATAAGGCTTATGTTGGACGCCGTATTGATATTTTATAGAAATGGTATCCAGGTTTGGCGTGGGCAGGACCCAGAAAAAAACGCAGTATGGGAACAAGTGCCTACCTCTCACGGGGCCTTATCTAGTGACGCAATCGAAATGACTACCCAGGCTATGTTGACCCTTTCCGACGCCGGTTTATACGCTTTAGGCCCCAATATTATTGGTGTGCCGATGGGAACTGAAACCGAAGGCAGATTTATAGACAATGTTGCAAAAGATAGAGTGATGTCGATAATAAATTCTATAACGAACCCAGAAACGGCCGTCAGTTTATTTGATAGAGCCAACCAGGAATTATATATTGCTTTTTGTGATGATGGAACAGGGCGCAATAATAAAGTTTTAGTATATAATTTTTCAACAAAAGGTTTTAGTTTATACGAAGATATTTCAATTAATGATTTTCTACAATTAGACGACAATACTATTTTGGCCGGAACAGAAAACTATATAATAGAAATGAATACAGGCACTAGTGATGTTAATGTATCCAATGGAGGCGAAAATATAATAGATTTTGCTATCCAGACTTCTGAACTTAATCTTGAACAACCATTTAATCGCAAGAAAGTAGAACAGGTTTTTATAAAGTTTAGGAATTATGGTTCTTCACATTCTTTTGATATAACACTTATGGTAGATGGTGAAATAGAACAGACTTATACTATATCTGGCGATGATAATAAACCACAGGTTATGACACATCGTAAGAAAACAACGCTTGTTGGCAACACGTTTAAGATAAAAATTGATGAAAGTATGTATAGTGAAATGGAAATATACAGTATAGGATTTGTCTATAAAGTTGTTAGAACGGACGGTGAAATCGTATGACTATTGAGCATAATATGCGTGACCCTAGAGCGCAACAACAAAATGAACAGTTTGAACAAGATATGGAGTTACCGGCAGAACACTCATATACACATAAAACCGGTGGTGATGATGAAATTACTCCAGGCGATATACAAGCAGAAACACCTTCCGGGGCGCAAAGTAAAGTCGATACACACGAAAGCAAAGATAACCCGCATAGCAATTCACAACCCATAGTTTCTGGAACCACCGCTAATAGGCCTAGTGTATCTAAAATAGGCTATCAATATTTCGATACTGATTTAGGATATGCTATTTGGTGGAATGGTTCAGATTGGGTTGACGCAACAGGAACAGTAGTATAAGAAAGGAGTTGATTTTATGGCTTTTCCTTGGTTACTATTATCGGCAGGTTTAGGGTTAATAAACGCAGGTCAACGAAAAAAACAAGCCGAGAACCAACCAAAACCGCCCGAAAAAATGTCTTATGATGAGGCATATGGTAGGGCAGAAGAAATGTTAGAACCACGGTATCAAGAGAATAGAGAACAGGTTATGAGTGATATAAATAATAATCTAGTCAGCCGTGGCTTTTATGGACAAGCCCCAGGTGACGCTATGAGAGCAGAAACTATGGGCGATATGCAATCACAATATGAAAGTCAGTTAGTAAAAACTGCTATGGATATACAAAATCAAAATTTCAATATGGACTATAAACAATATCAAGCAAATTTACAAAACGAACAACAACAACCAAATTTAATGGGGACCGCAGGTAAAATACTAGGTGGCTTTATGGCCGGACCAGGCGGTAGTGCTATTGGACAAGCCTTTGCCCAAAACTTTATGGGACAAGGTAGTGTCGGTGGTATGCCTAGCGGTGCTGGAGGTTCTACCGGAGTTTCCGGTGGAATAGGTTACACAGATGACTATGCTTGGTAATATAAAGTAACACCGAAGGGGGTGTAATAATGGCATTTGACGATTTTGCGCAAGGATTTTTACAAGGATTTGGTGAAAGTGGAGGCGTTCAGAAAGTATCTTCCTGGGCGGGTCGCAATATAGCAGGAGGGAAATACTATAATCCGTATGACGACCCAGAGTTTATGCGTGATTTGCAGAAGGCACAACAAATGGGTTCTGAAAAAGGCTATCGTGATTTTGCACAGGAATACCATAAGTTTATGCCTCAAAACGAACAGGGGAATTATTCACCTAATAAAATGGCTAATGATTTCTTTGATATATCACAGAATATTGGAGGTATGGACGCCAACACGCTTAAATCAGCTATAATAAACAGAGCAATCCAGGGCCGACCATACGAGGACCTTATGCAGACTTATAATCAAAATATACAAGGTGACAAGTTAAGTCCCGATGTTATAGGAGGGCTTACTCCCCCGGAGGAATCCTGGACAAAGCAGATGATTAATGACCCATACTTTCAATTAGCAGACCAAAGTCCACTTGCGAGGAACGTGTTAGCAGAAAAATACGGGGAAAACCTTGTAAGAGAGTTTGGTGATAATGTAGTTCAAAACCAAAATCTAGGTTCTAATGTAGAAGAACAGGCGTTGGGTATTTTGAATAATTTACTCAACAACAATCAAGGATTTTCACAATTAGAATTATTATCTAAAGGGGCTAAACAATTAAATGACGAAGAAATATCATATTATCAGAACGCAGGATATAATGTAACAGAATTGAATGAATACCCAGGTTATTATATAATTGGTAACCAGATGCCACAAGAACAACAAACACAAGTTGATATGACTAAATTGGGTCCGATGTTAAATAGTAATAATAGTTTTGTTAAACAGATGGCCTGGGATAAAATTAAAAGTTCTCAACAAGGCCAAGATTTAATAGATAATGCGACACAATATATGAATACGGCAGGTGGTGGACGGGCCGGTTTACAGGCAAGTAGAGCCTATGATAGCACCGAAGATTTCGCACGTGATTTAATATCAAATATGTATGCACCACAAATGGAACAACAACAACAAACAGAACAAACACAATATACTATGGAAGAATTTATGAAGTATAGCCCAGAAGAAAAATTAGGGGTTATCAACAATCTTTTAGGATATACAAACAGGAATCAAGAAGGCAATATAACAGGGTTTGATGAACAAGGTATCCAAAGATTTATGAATAATTATCCAGGCCTCAATCCACGTGGTGTTTTAGATTACTATATGCAAAACCAACGTTATTTTGATAATATGATGAAAGAAATGAATAACAAAAATACTGCAAACGGTTATAATTTAGGCGATTGGAATATCACAGGCGGATATGACGCTTATAATGGTGGAAAACAACTTACTGATACACAATCTGGTATGTTATATTATAGCGTCCCTAATTATGAAACTATGGAATTAACTCCCGGACCACCTGTTGTTCAATTTGAACCTGATAATGCGGGAGGTTTAATTGCTAAAACTGTTCAAGTTACCGGTAGTGGTAAATATAGTCAAGAAATTAATAGAAAAGAGAATTTAACTGACCCACAAATATTTGAACAGATAGTTAATACGGCAGAACAAAACAATATTGGTAAGCAAGATAAAGACGGTAACACTTATTATACAATTAATGGTTATAACCTCTATCCAAACGGGCGTGAAGTTCCACCAGGGGCTTTACAAGAAGATACAAACAAAGGTCCAGGACCTATCAAACAATTTTTGGGTAATGTGTGGAATAATATTACAGAAGGTCCGGAAAACCAACCACAGAACAAAGGTGATATGAGCAACACTTTTGATAAAGCGATAAGTGATTTAGAAGAGAATTATAATAAGATGAACCTTGATATGACATTTGATGAATTTTTGGCCCAAACTATAAGCAAGGATAAATATAGAGAACAATTAAGAAATAAATATAACTTTAGCGATTACTTACTAGATAACTTTATGAAAATCTATGAGGCTAAAAAGGAGGGTTAAGATGGCGGATTTAAACTTTGATGAAGAAGATTTTAAAGAAAATTATAACCAACAAAACAACAACCAACAAAATAACGACCAACAATCCAAAAAACAACAAAATAATGTCCAACAAAACAACGATATGGATTTAAACTTTGACGCGGAGGATTTTACTCCTGGACAATATTCGCCGTCTTTCGACACTCCGGCCGAGTTTGAAATACCTTCCATAGATTTAGGTGAAATATATAAAGGTGTCAAAGGTGGATTTCAGACCTTTGGCGAAAATATGGGCAAAATACAGAATTTACTTACAGGCGGAACCGCCCAGATGGGTGGAGGAATAGCCAAAACAGGTGATATGTTTAACGAACTTATAAGACAAGAAGAAGTAGATACTGTATTCGATGATTTTGCCGAAAAATCTTTTAATATTTCAAAAGAGAGTTTTGCTAAAGGTGAATGGTATCCAGACCAAAAAATTATGGAAGATATAAAACAAGGTAATATCAAGGACGCCGTAGGTAAAGCGGTTCAAGGGGCTATTAAGAATATACCACAATTAGCCTCTATGCAATTAATGGGTGGTATAGCAGGTGTTGCTGGTCCTGTGACACAAGGTGTAGGTAGTCTTTTAGGGCAGACCTCAATAACTCCTGCCTTAACAAAGATACCTTTAATATTTTTATCAGCGTCCGCAACAGGACAAAATTATCAGAATTTAGAGGACCGCGATGATATATCAATTAATAAAAAAGTTGCCTCTTCTATTGGACACGGGGCGATAGAATTTGCGACAGAGAGTATGGGGACTATGAGATGGGCCGGCGAATTAGCGAAAAGCAATCCCGTAGCAGACCGCGCCTTGAAGAATCAATTGCATAACTGGGCCAAATATATGGTCCTCAATACAGGTGAACGTGGCCTGGACGAATTTTCAGAAGAAGTTGTAGCCGGTATAAGTGGCGACCTCTATGATTATGCTTTGGGTATTTCTGATAAGTCGTTCTATGAAATATTAACAAGTTATGACGAATACTTTAACGAAGGTATTCCTGCCTTTTTAAGTGCAGGTGGTATGTCGGCAGGAACCACTTTCCAGAACGCTATGGCTATGCGTCAACAAAACCAACAGGTTAAAGATAGGCGTGTTAAGGCCGACCAATTAGTTAATTGGTTAAAAGATATTCACCCAATGAATTTTGATGAACAGGCCCTAGAGAAAGTTAGAGAGGACGCTTTATATAGAGAGAAACCAGAGGCTTTAAGGTATCATTTCCAGGACGTTGCGAACAAGATAGAAAAATATCAAGGTATAACCATAGACGAGGCGTCCAAACTATTTAACAATATGGTTACACAAAATGTTGATATTCAAGAAGTTTTGCCCGGAATATTAGAAGGCAAACCAGAACAATTAGAGCCGGGTGAAACTGAAATACCAGAACAAACCGAAGATGAAACAACAATAAAACCAACACAAGAATTGTTGTCTGATTTATTTATAGATGATGAAACAATTATAGATAATCAAATCATAGGTGAAGATGGGAAAATAACCTATCAGCCTATGGAAGAACTAAAAAATATTCAAAGAGGTTATGGCAACCCAGAAAACTCTATTTTTACCGATGAAACTCAATCTGAATTTACAACTGAATTTAAGCAAACACTTGCTAAATATATTAAAGACAAAATAGATATACAGGAAAATTTTGTGCAAGGTTCAACAAACACTTATCAACAATTATTGAGTGGTTTAGAACAAGATTTAGGGGAAACTATACAAGAATCAACACAGGCCGAAGGTGGACAGTTAGATTTTGACGCAGAAGATTTTGTGCCGGAAACTTCTTTTGAGTATGAGCAGGAAATATCAGAAGAGGAACAAGCCGGTTTAGAAAATATGATTAACAATATAAACCGCAAGTTGCAAGAAAACGGTATCGACAATCGTATTGATGTTAAGGTTGTAAATGAAGTTAAGGCTGATTTAACCAACGAATTGTTACAGGAACACGACATAAGAGAAGGCGAAGAACCACAAGTAGAAGGACGTATTAATATAGAGAATGTTGATAACAAGTTAAATTCTGTTATCGAAGTGGCTTTATCACCGGATAAACCTGTTACAGAAACAGTTATTCACGAAACCGCTGAAATGTGGCTTGAAATGTATAAACAATCAGACCCGGATAGATTTCAGGCTTTAAAAGATAATATAATCGAACGTGCAGATAAAGACGATGTTTCTGATGATGAGGCCCGTGAATTTATGGCTAGGTCTTTAACAGATAATATGCTTTCACAACAGACCCAAGACCAACAATCGCAATCATTTATCCAGACCGTTGTATCTAAATTTAAAGAATATTTCAAAAAATTAATGAAAAGGTTAAGATATTATAACGAACAGGTATATCCTAATCAACCGACAGAGTTGAAAGAACAGGCCGATAGATTTGCTAACGAAGAGTGGGACTATATAGCCACAGAGGCCCAAAAAGCCGATGAATTTATGGCCGAAAGATACGCTATTCAAAATAAACCATTTCAATATAAAAACCAGGTTATTGATTTCATAGACCAACATTACAATAATAATGTTCCTTTACAAGAACTTCCAGGTAAATTAATGCAGTTGGAAGGTGTCAATAAAAATGCTTTAGAAGAGTTTGGTATATTGGACCTTCTTAATTCAGAAAATGATGTCTTATCTAAAGAGGCCGTTAAAGGTTATTTAGAGGCGTATAGCCCAGAATTTAAGATTACACAATTAGATTCAAATATTAGTCCAGAGTTAAAAGAACTCAAAGAGGATATCGAAATAGACCTAATGCAAAACTATGAAATACCCTGGATTGACGGTGTTGTAGAGGATTTCAACAAAACATTAGAAACTGTTATACCGGCCATTAGTATGGATTTTGCCGATTTTCATTTATTCATACCAAAAACCGAAGTAAAAGAACCATTAACAAAAGAGTTGGATAAAACATTTTCAAATTTAAGTCAAGATGATGTTCGAGATTCTACAAAGGCAGATTCTAGGCAAGAATTGAATAATGAAACACAAAAACGTTTATACGACATTATAAATAAAAGTAAGTTTGATAACAGACAGGAATGGGCTAAATTTATTAAATTTTATAATAACGTTAAAATCAACACAGGGAGGGCAGATTTATTACAAGTTGTCTTTAACTCATTGACTTCTAAAAAGTTTGAATATGATGAAAACATTCAAAATCCTAATAGAATATTCTTTGATGAAAACAATAACTTTAAACCAAATTTAGCAAAAGATATGTTAAAAAGGGTCGCCCGTATGCGAAACGCTTTAGACGATGGTCAACAAACAGTTATGGAGGAAGTTATAGAAGGCAAAAAAATAAGTGACGAGGAAGTAGAATCGTTAATTGATGATTACGTAGAACAAATAGATAAATTTTTAAATGAAATGCCCAATAAAGAATTAGAAGTAAGACAAAAAATAATAGATAAATATAACAATGTGGTTAAAAATAATTATATAGGCCAAAACCAAGTCGAAAACATAATAAATCCTAAAATGTGGAATGAACACAATAGCCCAAATTATGATAGTGAAATAGTAAGGTTGACAACAGAATTAATTGAAGAAACACCACAAAATAGTTCAATAGATTGGGCTGAAACGGTCCCTATTGAACAATGGCAAAGTATTAAGGGGATAGTAGAAAACTTCACAGAAGTAGCGCCGAAGATAGAGGAGTATTTTAAAACCGTTCACAGAATGGAAAACACAGATAATACCAAATATGTAAATTATACATTACGCCATAGAGGCGAAGAATATGAAAACAATAATTACCGCGAAGTGTTATTAAGATTAAAAGAAGGCGTTATTGAACACAGGGGTCATTTTAGCGAACAACCTAATGTTTTATATCATATGCGCATAAGGGACGCTTTATCTAAAACCCAAGAACAATATGAACAGGACGCAGTTAATGATAAATTTGCAGACCGAACATTATTTCTAGAAGAGGTCCAAAGCGATTATTTGCAGGAAAAAGGCAATATTTATCCGTTTAAGTTGCCAGAACAAGTAATATCTGAATTAAATAAAGAAATAGATAATGTCCGTCCTGTTATATCTAATCTAGCGCACTTCTTTAAAATAACTAACGGTATGACTTACGAACAAATTCAAAATGAGCTAAATAAACTAATTGATAGAAACAGTTTAGAACTATTTACTATATTATCGGAGGACGCACAAAGCACACTCAAAGATTGGATATTGCAGAAAGCACCGGTAAGAGATATAGAAACTGTCGAAAAAAGGTTTAAGAGAAGGTTCAGTAATAAAAAATGGCGCAAAATTAGAGAAAATATTATAGAACGTGGAGTAATAGAAACTCAAAATGGTAAAGAAGTTTTTGGGCCTTTATATCAATTAGGGAACAATATAGAACAAGGTTTAAGAGAGTTGAGAGGCGAAAGAGAAGGGCGTAGATTTAGTGAAGGTTTAAGCGCTGAACATTTACAGTTTTTACGCGACAATACACCAAATCAACACAATCCTTTGGCTAGAGAGTTTTGGGGCCAGGAAGGTGAAATAGGTCAATACAGGAATGTTTTAGGTCGCGAGGCCTGGAAATCTTTAGCGTGGCGACACGCTTTACGTCTGGCAACCGAAGAAGGATATGACCGTTTAGCCTGGACTTTACCCGCCCAACAAGCAGAAAGGTTTTTAGATAGTTGGGAGGATTTTTATGAAAATATATATTTCAAAGACGCTAACAAATATTTAGCGAAGGAATTTGAAAGGGCCGGTTTAAATTACAGAGATTTCACAGACTTTGTTATAACAGGTTATGAAGATACTTTACCAGAAGGCCCAGATTATAGTTTCGCCGAGTTTAAGGACAAGATTTTAAACCAATACTATGAAGTAGATTATCAAGAACAACTTGGTAGTGGCGACACAAATGTATATACCGATGAAATACAAGCAGATAGTGTCGAAGAGGCCAGGAGTGAATTTAAGGACTTATACCCGGACGCAATAATAAATAATATAAGAGAAATTAAAGCCGGAGGACAAGGCGACCAAATGGGTTACTATATGAATCTATCCGTTGAGATACCAGAACAATTACGCGAGAAGTTTGCCCAGGAAGATATATCATTATATGACATAAGGACCAATGACGCTGATGTTATATTAAGACAATATAATGAATGGTTCCCGGCTGAACAGGTCCAACCTGTTGATGTGGGTAACGAAAATGTAGGGTTTACTTCTGATAATACAGTTAGTCACGAATATGAATATCAATTATTAGACATACAAGATATTATGGCCTCTTATCATTTCAACGACAATACATTGAACGCCGTAAAGACAGAAGGATTTCCTAAATTCGCACAACCCAGACTTGCGCGTGGCGAGAAATTAGACGCGTCAGAGTTAAGGCGTAAATTATTAACCATAAAACAGAGGGGATTAAATCCTAAACTTTGGCTTATTCAGAACAATCCTATGCTATCAGAAGGTTCCCCTGTGGTCTGGAATTATAACAACAGGCCGATAGTGGTCGTTGGTAACAACAGATTCAATCTTATCGACCACCTTTACAGAAACAACCGGGGCGAAGAGTATAAAGAAGTATTAAAAGAGAACGCTGAAAAAGTAGGAATCGACCCGGCTCAAATAGATAATATGGATAAACCGATTATCGTAAGAAAACTATCAGACGATGTAATAGATGAAGATATAGAGAAACTTGCCTTTGAAGGTAACAAAGAGGGCAAAGAGAAGATGGACTATCAATCCTTATCTATGCAATTGAGTGAATATATAGACAATAGTTTCATCGGAATGTTGGACGCAGAATCCTCTATAACTTCACAGAAAAATTCAGACGCGGTTGCTAACTTCTTACAGGATTTAGGACCGGCTTTTCAAAACCTAGTCAAACCAAGCCCTGACAGGTCAAGAACAGGTGTAGAACTAACCCAGGAAGGCGAACGGGTTATAGAAATGGCTATGTTTGCTAAAGTTTATGAAAGCCCGGATTTAATCAACGAATACTATGAACGCACCGATTCTACAATGAAAACAATACTAAAATCGTTAATCGAAGTTACTCCGCGTATGGTTAAAGCAAAGAATATTTTACAAAATTCTGATGTAGAAACACAAAGATATGATATTTCAGAAAATCTAGCAAACGCAACAGAAATATACAGAAATTATCAAAATAATAAATACAACAAATCTACCGGTGAAGTGCAATACGAAACAGTAGATGATTATATAGAATTTCATTATGAAGGTCAGAGTTTAACAGGACAATTAGAGGCCTCACAATTAGACCTAGCATTAGCGAAGTTTATGGGGTCCGATTTCTATAAACGTTCATATAAGAGAATATCTGGTGTGTTAGACGTTTATCTAGATACCATAAACAATATTGTAGAGAACGCTAAAAACCAATCGATGTTCGATGTTGAACAACCAGGTCCCCAGGAATTAATCAAAAAATCAATAGAATCATTTGAACAAGCCTGGGAGGCGGAACACTCAACAACCGCACCTGGACAATCAGAAATGTTTGCTAAAACAGACACTACCGGACCATACGATAACTATATACTATCACGTGCCGTGTCTAAAGTAAGTGAAATTAATGATTTTGACCCCGCCGAGAAGATGAACGCCGAAGATAAGGCGGAATTAGAACCTATCAATATTAACAGAATAAACGACCATATATTCAACAACATTTTACCATTTAGAAAAGATAGATTACCGTTTGGAACTGCCGGGGCTTATTATCCTGCCCAGGATAGAGTATCACTAACACGTGAGCATATGAACAATTTCGACACTATGTTACACGAAGTCGGTCACTATTATACTCACGAACTGAATCTTGACGCCGGTAAATATACTAGACAGGGTTTATTCTCAACGATGGTGCAAAGCAACGAACAACGCGGAAGGGACTTCCCCTGGAAAGCATACGAGGCTAGTGAAATACCGGGTGAAGTTTCAGCAGAATACTTTATCATATATCTATCAAATCCGGTTATGGCGAGAAAATTACACGAAGGATACTATCAGTATATTAACCAAAAATTAAGTGAAAACCCAGAAATGAAACAGAATATAGTTGACTTGCAGAAAATGATGAGGCGTTGGGATTCAATGTCCGATGTTGAAAAAACAAGAAACGTAATAGATAAAGAAGGTAGAACATATAAATCACAGATTATCACAACAACAGACCGAATCGTCCAGAAAATATTTAATGACCTATATCCTATTAAAAAAGCAGGGGAATACTTGATGGAAAAGGGTGATTTATATGAGTATGACGTATCGGACTATGATAACAAGACGCCGGAAGAGTTAGACGCAGAAGGTGGCGTATCGCTTGAAGAAAACCCATATAGGATAGCACTAGATGGACAGGCAAGATTACACCCTAATATCAAAGCGTTCACCAAAACAGGCCAAATTGACCCATATACATTTGATATAGTCGGACCTTCCTTTAATGATATATTAAGCGAAGTAGAAGATTATATAGGCACGAGTAAAACAGTAGGTGATTTTGAGGCATATTGGGTCGCCAAACACGCGCTTGAAAGAATGGAAAAAGGTAAACTTTGGGCTGGTGAAGAAGGGCCTGTTAGTGAACAACAGTTAAGAAATACAGTAGATGAATTATACCAACCAGGATTCGATGTAGCAATAGATAAATTCCAGAGTTTCTTTGATACCATATTACAATGGCAAGTATATTTTGAAATGATAGACCAAAAGACCAAAGAATTAATTTCAGATTACTATGAATTTTATATACCGTTAAACAGAACAGTAGATAACGGCGGTCAATCTAGCGCCGGTAAGAGGTTAGTAAACTTGCCGTCCGTAGTGCAACAGGCGATAGGTTCCAACGAGGCTTTTGCGTCACCAATAGGCAATATATGGGAAAATATAGTTGATACATTTAGAGTAGGCCACAAAAATAAAGTGATGGCCTCATTAGTAAAACTACAACAAAGGGTTCCGGGTGGTGGCGAAGTTCTTGCTATTAAACGTAATTTAAGCCAACAACAAGTAGAACCCAACCGTGTTAAAGCAGTTATCAATCAACTTCATAGTGAAGGACAATTAACTAATGTAGAAAAACAATCATTACTCCAAGACTTAAATAATGAAGAAACCGCCCCACGTGTAATGAAGTTATTCAAGAATGTAGTTTATCAACAAAACGATTTACAAATGGGCGACCACGAATATTTAGTAAGAATAAATGGACAAAAATATATTGTTGAAATAAACGACCCCGCTATTGAAGAGGCCGTCACAGGACTAGATACAAACAATTTCCAAAATGAAGGCACATTTTTAGCAGGTGTTCGTAAAGTTACTTCAATGATGAAAACAGGTGCAGTTATTCACCCTTATTTTTGGATAAAGAATCTTGTAGCCCGTGACCCTTTCACATCAGCAACGTTTGCAGAAGGTATGAGAGGAACCGGTAAAGAAGGTGCATTAAAGAACTTCAATCCTATAATAGACCCCTTACGCGGACTAATAGAAACATTCGGGGACGCCAAAGATACTGATTCTTATAAAACATTATTTGAAATATCGGGTGGTTCTAGGTCTGGTATAGTAGCAGATATGATAAGAAAAGCAGAACAGGGTGATTTCAGCGCAGAAGAATTACTTAAAACAAAAGATATGAAATTCTATAAAAAAGTAATGAACGCTATGGGCTTACCAGTAAGACTTTTAGAAAATATGGCCCAAAGGTCCGAGGATTCATCTAGATTAGGATACTTCAAAAAACATTTAGACAACGCAGAACTAGATAAAATGTCACCAAGGCAGAGAAGATTATTTATCCTTGAAATAGCAGAAGAGGCCCGGGGCGAAATAAATATCAATTATAGAATAAAAGGTAGTTGGGCTAGACAGGCGGACGTTCACGCTTATCCGTTCTTAACCGCACAGTTAAACAATATGAGAATGGTTTACAATAAAATGAAGAACCCTAAAACGGCAGTTAAATTCTTATTGAAAGGTATAATATATCACACAATACCAAACTTATTACTGTGGTTCTGGAACCGAGATAAAGAAGAATATCAACAGTTACCAGCGTGGCGTAAATTTGGATTTAAAAATCTAGTTTTAGAAAATCAAATTGGACCTATTAAAACAGTTTCAGTTCCAAACCTGTATTCCGCACCGATAGCATTTTTTGATGAAATAATGTTTGGTAAGTCGGCGGAATTTATAGCCAACGCTATATATCAACAGGATAATGATTTTGGCGAAGATTTATCCGGGTTCTTAAAACAAGCCTGGGGTCAATCATTACCGACTAACTTTATACCACACATCGCAACACCGGTATATGAACTAATAAGTAACAAAGATTTATTTACAAATAATCCGTGGTTACCATATAACGAAAGGGGTTTACACCCAACACAACAGTATGGACCATATACAAGCGAGTTAGCAAAAGATTTATCAAACTTTATAAACAATACACCAGGATTAAATAAATTAGGCAAAGCAACCTCACCGCGTTATATAGAACAACAAGTGGAAAATCTATTATCAACATCGGGTAAATCTATATTAAATCTATATGGATTGTTCTTTGGTGGCGAAGGCGCCAAGGAATACTTACAGAAAGATTTCCCTATCAAACAACCAACAATGATACAAACACAAGCAGTAAATGAATTTTACAATAAATTGGACCACTCCCGCAAGGTAATAAAATCCTTTGAAAAGACACAGGAACGTAACAGACAATCACAAGAAAGGAGTGAACCTAAATATTCACGCCGGGAGTATCAAGAGGCTAAACGTGCTTATTCGATATTACAAAGCACTAATCAATCAATGGCCCCAATAAGACAACAGATGAAACAAATTGATAGAAACGATAATATTCCCGATGAACGTAAAGAAAAGATTCTTTATGATTATAGAAAACAAATAGTAGATAGAGCCAAAAACGCATTAAACGCTATTGGAGAGTGATGTTATGTCTGATAAAAATGAAAACGGCAGAGTTGAGTATAATCAAAAGTTAATAACAGAGTTAAGAAAGACGGTGGACCAGGGGTTCACTAGGGTAAATGACAAACTAGATAGTATGAGGGCAGACCACCAGGAACAAGTAAATAGTTTTTATTCCCATTGTGAAACAAAACGCGAAAATATAAAAGAGGATATTAAAGAAAATAACGAAAACGATAAAGAACTAGACGACAGGCTAGATGATATTGAACGCCGTATGTATGTCGTTTTAGTAACCGGTATGGGTTTGGGTGGTGTGTTTGGTTATTTCGTCAATGCTATTATGGAAAAATATATAGGGGGGTAATAGATGGAAAAACTTGTCGAACAATTAGAGTTACACGAAGGCAAGGAAAACAAGGTCTATGAAGATACAGAAGGGGTCCTTACGATAGGATACGGTCGCAACCTAGAGGATAAAGGTCTATCCGACAAAGAGTGTGAACTTCTGTTAAGGAACGATATTAAAGAGTGTAAGAGGGATATGGAAAACTATTTTTGGTATATATCCCTTGATGATATAAGAAAAAGGGTTATATTAGATATGCGCTATAATCTAGGATTGGGAGGCCTTCTATCTTTTAAGAATATGATTAAAGCCTTGAAAGAAAAAGATTATATGAAGGCCTCACAAGAAATGTTAGACAGTAAATGGGCCGACCAGGTAAAGACTAGAGCCACCCGCTTGGCAAAAATGATGGAAACAGGTGAAGATTATGGATAAAAATAATAACGGAGTAGCGGATAAATTTGAAGGCTATCTTTTACTTGTATTTAGTGCCGTCCTTGTGTTAAGTGGTTTATTTGGCGCAGGGGCCGAATGGTTCTCTGAATCGTTTGCCCAGGTGATTATAGTTATCGGTATGGCCGGTCTATTGGGTGATGAAGTAATAAAACAGGTTATATTACGAAGGGGGCGTTAGAGTGACTAAACAACATTATATATGGATAGCAATTGCAGTTATTGTGGTGATAGTCGCTATCGTGTTCGGTCTTAAATTCGCCGGTATGGTCGGCGGTTTATTGGGATTTGGTGAATATAAGAGAGAAAAAAAGAAGGCCGATAAAATCAAAGAATCAGCCAAAAAAAATAAAAAAGAAAAAGATGAAATAGTAAAAGAAGTCGAAGAAACCACGACAAAAACTAAAGAAGTAATAGAAGAAAATGAAAAGACTAAAGAAAAGGTCAAACAGGAAGATAAAAAGAAGGAAGAACTTGATGATAGGTTAGAGGATTTAGAAGATGATACAAGCAAATACTTCAACGAAGGGGGCGAATAATGAAGAAAATATATGTAATTATATTGGCAATCGTTCTTCTGTTCGCTTTTGTTATTCCGGCGATGGGCCAATCAGACATAGATATAAACGATTTGGACATACCGGAGGACAAAGAGGTCCTAGAACAAAAATATATTAGTCTAGCAAAAGACTATCTGGAGTTACGTGAATTAACTTATGAATACAAGGACCTTGCGGAAAAAAGAAGGGAACGTATAACGGAACTACAATCACAAATAGATGGATTAAAAACGAGTTACGATTCTTTACACAATAATATAAAAGAACTATCTAATAAATATGATAAACTATATAAACACAACCAAGAATTATACGATTTGGTTGACGAGTTGATTAAAAAAAGCAAAAAAAGATTAACCATATCTGGTGGCCTCAATGTAACGCCAGGAAATCTTAAAAACACCGGTGTTATAATAATGAGTGGTTATCAGTTTTAACCAACAACATACTGTAATAATGCCCCTATAACTAGGGGTAATTTTTTTTGCTCAAAATCCTTGACAAACTATTATATTGGTGTTATGATATAGGTAAGTCAATTGGTTCTAACTCCCTCTAATAGAACTAAAGGGTGGTAAAAATGAAATGGAAAGTAGATTACAAAAAAATTAAAGTATTGCGACAAAGATATGGATTTTCACAACAGGATATAGCGGAAATTATAGGAACCACACAGGCGATGGTATCTTTGATTGAACAAGGCAAACGTAACATCACTATTGATAAATTATTGGACCTTGTTGAATTTTTTGGAGTAGAACTAGAGTATTTTATTATTAAAAAGGAGGAATAAAAATGGGCGAACCCGCTAAAAATGTCAAGGAACTTAAAGAGGAACGTTGGGGTGAGCAACAAAAGGAAATCCTGGAACAAGAAGATTCGTTTAAGGTCGATGATGAAAAGAAAGCAAATTGGGTATTAAGACAGATTAGACACCTGGAAAAGAAAAAGGCAGAGAAGGAAGAAATGGCCGAAGAACAGATTGCTGACATTGAAGAGGAAATTGCCGAAATCGAACAATGGTTAAAAAAAGAGAAGGAACAATTGGATAACAAAATAGAACATTTTAAAAGTTATTTAAAGGAATATGCTTATAATAAGAAGGAAGAAGAAGAGGACTTCAAAACTTTAAAACTTCCTTTCGGCAAAATACAATTTAGAAAACAACGTGATTCTTATAACTACAAAGAAGAGGAACTTCTGGATTCGGTCAAGGTCAATAAATTGTTTAAAGAGGACCCGGACATTATCAAAGTAAAGGAACGCGTCCAAAAGAGGAATTTAAAGGGTTTAATCAAAGAGGGACGTTTAGAAGTTACTGACGATGGGCGTGTAGTTGATACTGAAACCGGGAACGTTTTAGATGGAATACAGGTAACATTGGGTCAAGAAGAGTTGAAAATCAAGGTAGATTAAAGGGGGTTATTTTTAATGAGTAATAGAGATATAACTGAAAGTAATAAAGAGATAACTGAATCAAGGCAAGAATTGGCTGAAAAGTTAGAAGAGAAACGTGATGTAATTAAAAGGACGATTGCTAAAGACGCAAATAATGATGAATTAGAAATGTTTATGTATTTGGCTAAACAATATAACCTGGACCCTTTTATGGACGAGATTTACTTCTGGAAATTCGGTAACGACCCAACTATAATGACAAGTCGTGACGGATATTTAAAGATAGCGAACCAAAATCCGCATTATGAGGGTATTATATCCGATGTTATCTACCAGAATGATACTTTTACTAAAAACGGGCCGGATATTGCAGACATAAAACATTCTTATAACGTAAAAAATAGGGGCAAAATAGTTGGGGCTTATGCTTTTGTCTATCGCGATGATAGAAAGTTTCCGGTCTATGTATATGCACCGTTCAATGAATATAACAAAAGTAATAAGATTTGGAATGGTTATTCTTCCGCTATGATTAAAAAAGTTGCTGAATCACAAGCGCTTAAAAGGGCCTTTAGTGTATCTGGTTTAGTTGCTAAAGAGGAAATGGATATGAATGAAAGTGGTAACAATCAAAATAAATCGTTTACTTTTGGTGATTCTAGTGGTGGTAAAGATAGAGGCAAACCTCAAAAGAAACCAGAAAAACAAACCGATGAAGAAATCACAGAACAATATACTAGCCACGATGATAGGTCCGATAATCAAGCACCACCAGAACAAGAAGAACCCGAAGAAGAGGTTCACGATGTGGAGTATGAAGAAGTTAATGAGGAAGAAGAAGTTGAAGAAAAAGATTATACTTTAGAAGAACTAGCGAGTATAAAAATTAACTTTGGAAAACACAAAGGTAAAACCCTGGGTGAGATACCAGAGGGATATGTCGAATATATCGCAGAAAACGCCTATGATGAAGAGTTAAAGGTTTTAGCAGGGAAATACCTTCAAAGGAAAGAAAAACCCGCCAAAAACGATTCTGAACCTTCTGACAGGCAATTAGAAGTGCAGGAAATATGTAATAATAAAGCGGAACGGGTAGAGGCCACACAATTAAGACAGGAATTTGCTAATAGATATGATGAAGATTTTACAAGTGTTGATGATATGAACCAAAAGACCTACTTGCAATATATAAAAGAACTCAAAGAATTGTTGGCTGATATTAGAGAAGAGGATATTAACCCCGATGAATATGAAGGGCCGGAAATATCGGGTGCAAAAGAAGGCGACGTTGACTTATCAGACGAAGAAGTGCAAGAACTATTTGATAATATGTAAAGGAGTGAAATAATGAGTAAACAACCGACAATGAATGAAACGGAGTTAATGAATAGTTTAGTGAAAACAAAGGTTAAAGAACTTTATAGGCACTTGAATAAAAATAGAATACAAATAGCCGGTGCGATGGCCGGTGCTAAATTTGTTGATATGGAAAAGCAGAACAAGCGGGAATGGAAGATGGTATTATACTTTTCGCCTAATCTTGATTTAGAGAAGAATATAATCAATGATAATTCTAAAATGTTACGGCGGAGGCTTACACGTATGTTCCGCCGGGACCCGCGTATGGAAAACGAACTTATGGTGATTGATGTTGAGGCCAGACAAGTGCCGAAATAAAGGGTGGTGATACAATGAAAGAAGTTATTTTTACTAGCAAATTCGATGAAACTGATGTAAGGTTCTTCCAAAACAAGGATTCAGAAGATGAACGTGTTTTTTTAAACCGTAGGGATATGGGCGAGGCGTTGGGATACAAATATCCAATGCGTTCGATAGCAAAACTACATTACAGATATAAACCACACTTTGTGGGGCGGGTAGAAAAAGATACCGCTATGATTAATGATGTCGAACAGGATATGATTTTTTATACAGTAAGGGGCGTAAAAGAGTTATGTAAGATTTCGTCACAGTATAACGCGTTGGACTTTTATTCTTGGGTTAAAAAGGAGGTCAATGATAATGCAGAAGTATTTTCTGATAGGCAACCTGGTTAAAGACCCAGAATTACGTTATACCGGTGATGGACTTGCTTATTGTAGGTTTACTATTGCTGAAAATGATACCAAAAAAGATGGTTCACCGATGTTTTTTAGTATAGTCGCTTTTGGGAAGTTGGCGGAGGCTTGTGGTAAGTATTTGGAAAAAGGACGTAGGGTTCATATTGTTGGGGAAATATTGAAACAAGAAAAGAAAATTGAAGGCGAAAATAAAACGATAACCTATCATAAATATAGGGTGAAAGCAAGAGAAGTCAAGTTTTTATAGGGGGTCTAGTTATATATGGCAAAAAAGCCTGGATATTATGCGATTATTCCGGCCGATGTCAGATATGATAATGACCTCAAAGGCAACGAAAAGTTATTATATGGCGAAATAACGGCTCTTGCTAATAAAAGGGGTTATTGTTGGGCTAAAAATTCTTACTTTGCTAAATTATATGATGTCAATTCGAGGACCATTCAAAGATATATAAATACCCTTGAAAAGAAAAAGTATATTATAACTCAAAGTAATAGTAGCGGACGCGTTATTGTCATCAATCCTACAACAGGGGTGACAAAATTGTCGGAGGGGGGTGACAAAATTGTCACGGGGGGTGATTCTGAAACCCCAAGCGACAGTAAGGATAAAAGCCTAAAAAATCGGCCGAATATTACAAGTATTAATAATACAAGTAATAATAAACCTAAAGAAAAAGAAAAATATACTAAAAAGAAAAAGAAATTCAGCGAAGAAGTTTACGACTTATGGGAAATCTATTTAACAGTTTTTGAAGGTGTATATAACCCGCGGACATTTCCAGATAAACGCAAAAGAAGAATAAAGGCTAGGTTAAAGATTTATGATTTTGAAGAAATAAAAAATGCACTTGTAAATATACGTAATTCAGATTATATGTGTGGTGATAATGACGCGGGGCGTGTTTATGCGACACCGGAGTATTGTTTTCGAAACGATGAAATCATCGAACGTTGGCTTAACAAGAACATAAAGGACAAACAGAGTAAAGACAAGGACCTGGACCAATTAAAAGAACTGTGGAGTGAATTAGATAAGGAGGAATAACTAATGTCTGAACGAGTAAAATTTTATGTCAGAAGTGTTAATGATATCCAAAGATTATTTAAGTCAATAAAAAAAGATGAAATAGACCTATTGGAAAAAGAATTAAAAGATAAAGGATACGAAGTAACTTATGATATAGATGAAGACAATAATACATTTTGCCTAGGCACACACAAAAATAATAAAGTTGTAATAGTAACAGTAGCACAATTAGCAGAAGAAGATTTTTATGTAGAATTATTAGGCAAATATATAGCATTATTTAGATTATATGACCAAATAACAGGTGATAGTAATGAGTGAATTAGAAGTAGGTCAAAAGGTTGTTGTTGGTGGCGAAACCGGTGTTATTAGAGATAAAAAACCTCATTACCAGGTAGATTTTGATGATGGTTTTGGTTGGTTCGATAGGATAGATATACAAACTTTAGAAGAATTTGGACTGAATAAAGATTGGAAATATGAACCAGGGGATATGATAATCAGAAAACACAAGATACATACTGCATTAGTATATAACATTGCCGATTGTGATTATATGAAAGAATTATATTATATTGAAAGTCCTTTTTGTGAAAAAGCGAATGCCTGGGACAAAGACAAATTAGAAAAATTAACTAAAAAGTATATACCTTTTGATTTCAACGTTGGTGATTTATTAGAAACCAAACCTTCTGCAATGCCGATGGAAGTAAAAGTTGTTGATATAGATTATACCGGCGAAATTTATAGAATAAAAGGTGTCGAAACCGGTAAAATATTTCATAGACAACGTAGATGGGTAGAAGAATATTTTGTGTTAAAATTGCCTTTTTAAAGGGGTGGAATAATGAATAAAAAGAAAACGATGGAACTATTAGTTTTGATTAACTCTTTTTATGGTAATCAGTTTAAATTTCCTAAAGAATCGACCACTTCTAGTAAAATAATAGTTAGGTCCTGGCACGATATGTTGAAGGATTTATCCTTTGAGAAGGCGACAGAGTTAGTTAAGAGGTATAATCTAGAAAACCCACAATATCCACCTTCGCCCGGCCATATTTTACGTCTAGCCCAGGAAGAAAATGATAATGAAGTATCGCCGGACGAGGCTTGGTATATGCTTAACGAGGCTATCAGTAGTATTGGTTGGTCCTACAATCCAGATAAAGTAAGGGAAAAGTTACCACACCTTGTGATTAAAGCCGGTGAAATGTTGGGAATGAGTGCTATCGCTTACAACCAGGATAACTATTTAGAAAAGAAATATAAGGACGTTTACAGAAACCTTTTAGAAGAAAAAAGAAAGGGCAAACAGATGGAATTATTAGAAGGACAAGAAAACAAAAATTTATTACAGGGGGAATCACAAAACGATGAAAATTAATGAAGTTATTTCGGACGAGGAAATATTTACGCGTGTTGAAGATGGTGAAAATTATCAAGAAATAGCGGACGAGGTTGGTTGTCACCGTAAAACTATCGGTAGGCATTACCGTGCTTATTGTAAAGAACTTAAAGAGAACACGCCATCAAATAAAGGTTATGAATATGAAATTAATTTCGGGCGTGAGCAGACTATCTACAATAAAATTGCCGGATTCTTTAAAGCACTCAATCCATTTTCATAGTGGTGGTCCTGGTGGATAAAGAAAAAATAGTCGTTGATAATAAAACATATGGATATTTCATACCGGATAAAGAGGCTATTCTGGTAGTAAGTGATGAAACACCATTTCCAGAATTACAAGGGTATATGTTAAGGACTAACATAATTAAAAAATATAAACCTAAAAAAATAGTTATCCTGGATAAAGTAATTAACAAAAAACATAGTATTGATTATGAATTTTTAAGATTAAATTGTTATACTTTGAACTTTGATGATGGTATGTATTACGCTATTGAAGAACAATATTTAGACACTAAAAAAATAAAAGGGCGATAAGGAGTGATTGAATGGATTTTAAACAAATAACAAGCCAATTCTATGTTAATTTTTATATGGTGAAAAACGACAATGGTTATATTAAATATCATAAAAAAAATAAATATCAAGAATTGATATGGGAACTCTTTTTAAAAGAATTAGAAGAAGATAAATATTATATAATTGCCCCGGAATCTTACAAGAAAAATGTAACAAATTCTGGACACGAATATAAAAAAAGAATTATATTCAGCGATGGTTTTGGTAACCTGGAAGAATTAAAAGAAGAGGTTATTGATTATTTAGAAGAACAAGAACTTACAGAAGAATATTTTGATGAACTTTTAGAAACGGGTAATATTGATTGGATAGAAGAAGAATAAATTTACTACCCCCGCCGGTTATGGCAAGAGAAAATCAATAATTAAATGGAGGTGTAAAGCCTCAAATATATTTTATAAATTTTGTCCGGCGGGAAAGGGGTGATTAGATGGATAACAAATACAGTATAGGGGATAAAGTATTATTAGAATATGGCGGAGGATATGGAGTATATTCAGAAATAATTGACTGGCGTTATAGTCCCAAGACAGGTTATAGTTATGAGATTGAGGATAGACCTGGCAGGTATTGGAAAGAGGAACGCATATTAGAGGGTGATTAGATGGGTTGGAATAAACTACCTAAAGAGTTAGAAGGCAGAGTTAAATCAACTGTCGGTGCTAAAGATAAAGAACTTAAACAATTAGAAAAGGCGACAAAAAATAAATATCATAACAAAAAGACGGTGGTTGACGGACATAAATTTGATTCTAAATTAGAGGCCAGGTATTATAAGAAGTTAATAACGCTTAAAGCGACCGGCAAGATAAAAGAATTAGAATTGCAACCTATGTTTAGACTACAAGATGGTTTTGACGATAAAGAAGGCAACCACCACCGCCCTATTAACTACAAGGCGGACTTTGACATAACCTGGGCCGATAACTACCAGGAAATAGTGGACACCAAAGGTAAGGAAACAAGCGTCTATAAGATTAAAAAGAAATTATTCTTAAAGAAATACCCGGATATTAATTTTAGAGAAGTAAGGGAAGAAGATTTAGAAATGTTTTAAAGGGGTGAGTTGATGTCAAACAAATTCAACGCTAATCAATGCAAGAATTGTATTAAATATTATCGCGGTGTTAGAGGTAATTGCTTGGCTTTTTTAGACAATAAACACCCGTTAAAAGACAAAGAAGATAACTGTATAGCCTATGTTCCAATCCGTTTTGTTTTCAAGACAAATAAAAAGAACCCCGCGTAATTGCGGGGCTTTTCGTTTATCCTCTTCTCGCACCATAGTATATTAAAAATAACATATATGCTACAAATAACACGGCCAGGATATTCTTAATCATCGGACCACAACCTCTGTGATATAATTTCCATCGCATAAGTGGTTATTTCATTGTCGGCCCGGAGTTTAGACAAAGCGTTGGATATTGATTCTAAACGCCTTCTTTCACGTTGGCCGGGTAATTGTTCAAACCTGGCCTCTAATTTATTAGACACGGACCTGGTTCCATTCAACACGTTAGACAGGTGGCCTTCTGTTACTTCTAATAGATTAGACATAGTTTTTTGGTCTAAATCATAGTAGTCCATATATTCTTTAATATCATTCGTTTTTATCATCTTCTAAATCACTCCTTAACCGCTTTAAATCCCTGGCCCGTTGTGTATCGCGCCCGTTTATTAAATCATCTTTTGCGTGTTCATATTCTTCATCTACCCGTTTATAAAATCCTTCTTCACCTATATACATTGGCATATTTATTCACTCCCTTTGGTTCTGTGGTCTATATCTTTTTGTATTTCCTCTAAACACCTATCACACAAACCCATATGCAGTTGTTGAGTATCAAACCAATTGTGACACCTTTTGCACCGTTGTTCACCGGTGTAATAATCTCTTTCGCCCCTCATCATAAAACCCTCCATTAATGGTTCAAATTTATAGTAAAAACGTTTATCTTCTTCGCTATACATTTTAATTACGCCTTTCCTAACGGCATACCTATTTTTATATAACACATTGTGCAATAAAATTGGTTTGTTTCCGGATTGTAGGTCCCTTCTTCATTTTTGATAACCTCTTCAATAGTTTTATAGTCGGTGTTCTTTAGTAATTCCTGGTATTCGTTTATTTCTGACGCCTTACGTCCACACTCTTTACACTTTGGCATAATATCACTCCTTTAAAATTGTGTCCTCTATAACCTTATTTATGGCGCTTTTAAGGGCAACATCCATAAAAGTTTTGGCCCTTTTATAATTTTGTAAACGCATTAACTCTTTTTGTATTTCCTCGCCGTGTTCTTGATAAAACTTTTCTGCTAATTGTTTATGATTTTCACCACCAAAGCCCAGGGCGATAAATAACTGTTCGCCTATCCGGTCCATAACTGTTGCCTTATTTAACATATCAAATTTAACTTCGCGTTCAACACTTTGTTTTCCCACAATATCACTCCCTATTAAATAAACTTGGTTGCTCTACAATCTTTAAGTCCACGCCTAACATATTTTCATAAGGGGCCTTTTCTAAAATCAAGACCCCTTTGTTCATACTTTCCCTAATTACTTTACCTTCTTTTGTTATCAACAAATATTTAGTATCTGACATACTCACCACCTTCTTACGTTAATATAGTCTATGAAGTATGATATTACCACGGCTGACACCAAAATTATAACCATCTTCATATGTTCCACCCCTAGTTGATAATTTCGTTTATATGTCCCACCAATTCATCGGCCACTTCACTTACAATATAAAATACCTCTTGGTGTTGTTCCATAAAAACCTTTGGTATTGCCGGGGCCTTTATATCTTCCCGGTGTAATGTTCCATCTATTTCAATGAACCTGTTTAGATATATGCGGTTCCGGTCAGTAAATATAGTTAATGTGATATATTCTAGTGTTTTGCCTTCTTTTGTCCGGACCGGCCAGGTAAAGTTGTGTTCAATCGGTCCCATTTTTTTCAATTCGTTAAGTATTTCATTCTTTTTGTCCTGGTCCATCTTTAAACTCCCCCTCTAATAACATATTTAACGCCTGTAAAAATTTAAAACTAATCATATGTTGCACTTCATCATTTAACTCCTCTAATAACTGCATAGCATTTATCGGACCTGTTATACCGGCCATTTGTGTTATTTGATTTATTTTTAAATTGTCGTCCTCGTCTAAATTATAAACGAACCCGGCCCCCATTAAGAAGTCCAATTCTGTTTCTTCGCCGTCTGGTGTGATAATCTTTATTGGTTGTTTACTGTTTTTTTCTTGATATTTTTTAATAGTTTTGATTAAATTTTTCTCTAAAATATCAGCGTATTTGTTGGCGTCCTCTTCGTTTATGTCCCCGCTAAAAGCCTCGCTTAATAATCTTTTTGCCTTCTCTTCATCATAATTGAAATCTTCACTCATTTAATATCACTCCTTTTATTATTTTGAAGTATAATAACTCCACAAGGACCAGGGTAGGAGTAGTAAAACCTGGCCCCCGTGCAATCTTATACTTGCAATCTATGGTGTTATTTCGTAAAATACATAATCGTCTTTTATTTCATCATATACTTTACACAATACCTTCTTGTCCTGGTTTAAAAATACACTATCAATATACTGCGTTTCTTTCAAAAATCCGGCTTGTAGGTGGTTTTCGAGCACTATTTCGTAGTGTCTATCCTGGTAGGTGTAATCTTTTTTTGAAAATGTAATTTCATTACTTCTTTGAGTTGTATATTTATCGACTAATTGTTTTAATATATGCTTTAAACCGTGTATTTCTAATTCTGTTGGTGTCCCGGCGTTTACATATCCTTTGTGTTCGCCTCTAACTTCAATCATTAGTTATCGCCTCCTATATATTTTTGATATAATTTCCCTATGAATAAAACATTAAACATTTTAAGATAATTGACTAATTCGTTTATTTCCTCTTTGGCTATCGCTTTGGCCTCTTCCTCTTCCATTGATAACGGCAATCCATATAAACCGCCGGACGTAATATATTCTATCTTAAAGTTATATTTTGGTCTTTCCATCGGAAGATATACCGTCGCCTCGGCTCTTATATAATAACCTTGGTCTATTTCACTTGGTTTATGCTCAATCTTAATTCCTCTTAATATCGGTTTATTTGGTCTAGTGCTTGATATTTCTTTAACAGTTTGAAAAGATACACTTTCTTCTAAATCTTTAAAATCAATCATTAAAATTCACTCCTTTTTTTATAATATTAATTCTTCCGCTTGTTTTACTTTCTCTTTTGCCGAATTATAAAATCCGGCTTTCAGTAATTGTTTTGCCTCTTTTACTATTTTATAAAATTTTATATTTTTAATCTGGTCCTGCTCTATTTCTTCCATTCCTTCAATTTTAAACAACAATAAACCGCTTTTACCATCTTTATTATTTCTAGTGGTTCCCCCGAATTGTTCTGCGTTCGACATATCGTCAATAAACATTTTATGCACTCCTTTTTAAGATTGGACCGGGAGTAAACCCGGCCCGTGTTATTTTACCTTCTTGCGACAAACATTTCCAACCATATTCTTGTTGAAGGTCCGGCCGGTTGTATATACCATTGTTCGTGGCCGTCCGGTCCTGGTGTGCTTTCGTGTAATTCATAACAATTGATATTACTCTTTTTGTCGCCATAAAATTCTTGATAGAATACGGCCTCGCCTGTTGTATTTGGCAGTATAATTTCGCTTGAACTATTGGTCGATGTTCTGATATAAACATTTTTAATTTCTGATAGGTCCTCAATTCCTTCCTGGTCCATTTTCTCATTTAGGTCGTCTAGGTCAAAAGCGTGAACTTCCGGCAGTTTGTCAATATGCTTTTTAATATTTTCATTAGTGATTTTATCCATTTTAATCACTCCTTTTATTTGGACCGGCTTTTACACCGGCCCTGGTTTTAGTTATTCTGTAAAATTGTTTTTTAACTCCAGGTTATCTTTATTGATCCATTTTTCTACCACATCGCCTAATTCTACGTTTAACACTCTTAATAACACCTTATCTTCTTTGACTTCAAGCACGTCCGCCACAAATTCATTGTAAACGCCTTCCTTAAATATTTGCACCTTATCACCTTTTTGCATATTAACCAACTACCTTCCCGTGTCTATCGGTTTCAAAATATCTTTTTTCGCCGTTTCTATTTGCTATAATTCTGATTGAAGGACCAATTCTTTTTATATTTGTCACGTTTGCTAATATTTCTAATTCTCTGAACCCGTCCATTCTTTCTAATTGCTCAATATATCCATCGTTTACAAATTCATCTAATGCGCATAACTCCAACCAATCAGCGATTTTAGTGTGAATATTATTAATTGCTAACCATTCTAACACAATATTTCTTAAATGGTCGTATCCTTCAATATCAGAATTGACGGCAAAGTTTGTAAAATTATGAGGTCCGTTGTAAAGATTTACGGTTCTTGCACCTTCCTGGGCCTTATATTCTATACCATCGTGGACGTAAACAATTTCTTTTTTACTCATTAAAACCACTCCTTTTAATTATTTTAGAGGTTTTACCCTCTAGTAGAGAGCCGGGAAGGTTTACGCCCGGCCCTAACTACAAGATAAAGCCTTATTCGTCGGCCTGGTCCTCTTTATCCAGGAAGTTTTTATATTCTATTTCATACCCGGCCTCTTTGTATGCTTGAATATCTTTGAATATATCACGCTGAATTGCCGGTTTATAATCTTTCTTGTATATTGCACGGTAGAAGGTGCTTTGTCCTGTTTGGTGGTTTTCCAGGTAAACAACTGCATTTTTTGACACGCCATAGGTTCCTTTGCGGACCACGATTTTGCGTTCAGTTTGTGGCATTATTTAACACCTTCTAACTCTTGGTCGAATACTTCTTCCCAATATTCTTTATTCTTGCCGTATAGACCGCCACTTGCGGACCAATCGCCCACCTTCTCTGGACTACCCCAACAATTTATAGGTAAACGGTTATAGACATACTTTACAATATCAACAAGGGCCTTTTGGTTCTCTTTGTCCGCCCGTCCGACCGCCTTTTGTAAATCATTCTTTAATACCGCCTGACAGAAGTGACCAGGTAAACGGCCTGTGATTGCGTAATGGTCTAAAGCGTTTTTGGTCCTGGTTGGTATTTCAATACCGGTTCCCTCTGTTGTGAAAAGGTGTTCCTCGTGGTATTCTCTAATCTTATTCACTTTTGTGCTACTTAACATTTTTTACCCACTCCTTTTGGTTGGTGTTTTGCCCGGCTTGTCGCCGGTTCTTAACTATTTGACTTACCCTTATTATATCAGTTTGATATCGGTTTTCAACTTGGCATATAGCCGTTAGGGTAAGTTAAATGGATTATACTCTAAAATACTCCCTCAAACTCTTTTATTCGGACTAATTCATTCCTTTTCATATTGGCCCTAAAATTGATGATGTGCCGATATTCTGTTATGCTATAATTGACAAGAAAGAAGGTGTTATAGTGGCACGTAAAAAAGACTTTAATGTTGAAGATTTTGAAAGGTTTTATAGGTCCTATGAAAACTATCTTATAGACCAAAGCAAAGACCAGGAATACGTTCCCTCTATTGCCGATTTTTGCTATCACGCCGGTATTACCTACCATACGTTTTGGCAGTATGCACAATATCCTTTGTTCTCTAATGTTATTGACCGTATTAAGTTGCTTATATTGCGGTATGTTATACAAGCATTACTGAATAGGACTAGTGGTTCTACTAGTGGCCTTAAATTCTACTTAAAGAATGTATATGGTTGGACCGATACTAAAGAGATAACACAAAAAATCACCGATAGCACCGGCAATAAAAAGAAAATAGACCTTTCAAGACTATCAGACCAGGAACTAGACCAACTTGAACAACTACTGTTGGCCGGTTCTGATGAAGAAACCTACGATATTACACCAAAGGACCAGGACTAAAACATCATATAACGAACAGAATAGGGCCTTCTATGGACCGATACCCACTTAATGATATAATACCATTGGTTAAGGTATAAATACGTCTTTAAAGGTGTATTGTGTGCTTTTTATATGGTCCAGGTGGTCTTTGTGGTGGTCCTATTTCAATCAATTAGAGAAGGTAAAATAAAGTCAAAGGGGTAGGGGGGGTTGTCCGAAATTTGAAAGCCGTTTGAATTATTAAAGGGTAACTAACCTAAAATAATATATAATTTTTCAAAACCTATTACCATCTTTTACCAACAAAATAATATATATAATATTCAAAAACCAATTACCAATTATTTACAACAACAAAACATAAAGAACTAAAGACCTATAAAGACCTAAAACCATATACTAACTATATATTATATATACTAACTATATATGGGGTCTATTATAACAAACGCGTCTATTATTACTATTAGTTATATTAGCATACGAATATGTTTTATATTATTTAGTATATTATTATTTATTATAAGTATATATTAAGTGATATATTAAATATATATTACTTAATAAATACGTGTAAGTATATATTATAGTTAGTTAGTATATTATGAAGGGGTGACAATTTTGTCATAGGGGGTGAAAGTGATTTACACTAAAGAGCAGGTTAAGCACATAAAACAATATATAGGGTTTGAACCTAAAGATTGTGAACATAATGTAGGTGGTAGTTGCATACACCCGGTTATAGACGGTGAACATATAACTTGGTGTAATTTAGAGGATTGCCCATTAGATTTCGATGTTTAAAGTAAATATTCTTAATATTTGAACAAATTACTTGACAAATTATAACATCGCGTTATATAATTATAACAAGTTAGCATAAACCTTTTTAGAAAGTGTTACGCAACAGATTCTTTGGGGGTGGTCGTTGAACCTAAAAATTCAAGGCCTACCGGTGAGGCCCACGACTAATACACCGGTTACTGAATTTAATAAAGGTTTAGAGTAGTCTTGGCGGACCCGCTTTAAACCAAAGTTGTTCGACCAAACCCTGCAAAAAATCGCGACATATTGCAGGTATTCCCAATCTTACATTTCTTAAACGTAAAACACATATATTACTAACAATACACCAATACTTTAGGCCTCCACTTCTTTTGCACTCCTTTTTCACAGAGATAGTGTTTTTTTGTGGGGGCCTTACTTTATTAAGGAGGTTAAGATGGACAAAGATAGTGATATATACATTAGAATGAAAATTTTAGACGCAAAGTTAGCCGAATTAGAAAAAGACAACGATGATATGGAAGAACCGATTAAGTTTTTAGCAAGACAGATGGTTAAACTTGGTATAGACGACCACGTTGATGATTGGGTAGTTGAAGAATATGTTGACGAAGTCAAAGAAGAAATTAATAGGGTTCGCTTAATGACATTAATGACGGGGGAGGAATAATGGGAGAATACGTAAAGTTATCGCTTGAACACTATGAAAGATTGAAGGACAAACAGGAAACGACCGAACATATCGAAGAAACTTACGATTATCTTACTAAAATGATGTCTAACTCACATAAAGTGACAGGTCAAGAAGTAGATGGTTTAAATAGAGAATTGGTCGTTTATTTAGATGAACACAGGTTAAGGGATTTGTTTAGGGCAACGGTCGGAATGGACCAGACTTTAGACTTTGAATTAAAGTTCATAATTGATAGGGGGTAATAATGACAGGGTTAATTTTGATAATAGTGGGTTTGGTGATAAGTAATATCGCATTTGGTATCTTATTTCTACACGAAAATAACAAAAGAGGAAGTTTAGAGAGGCAGTTATCTATCTGGAAAGATGAATATAACCATATAGAATGCAGAGTAAAGAGATATGATAGAAAAATAGATGAACTAAAAGAGATAATAGAGGATAAAGAAGAAAAAATTATCCATTGGAGTGATTTGGCAGACAAAAGAGCCGAGAAAATCCGGAAGTTAGAAAGAAAAATATATAAATTAACAAGAGAATCACAAGATTTAGTGGTAACTTTTAACGATAACAACACCAAACAGTTTTTAAATATAGTAGAAGATAGGGTTCAATATAACCACCCGGACGATGTAGCGGTCCATATATTCAAAGACGATAACGATAAAGAATATACAGTAAAGGAAGATTATATAAAAGCAATAGAACCTGTATAGGGGTGTTTTGATGGCAGTTGAGAAGAAAAAATTTACGGCAATGAAATTATTAGATAAGCACGAAGAAATTTCAGAAAATATCAAAGAGGCCAAACGCGAAATAAAGGAACTAGAATTTAAGAAAAAGATACATAAGGACTATTTACGCAGACAGGTAGCCAAACAGAAGGCCTTAAAGAAAGAATTGCTTAATAACCACGGGTTTAGTGTATAAGGAGGTAAAAATGGATAGGCTTAACGGCAAATATCACTTTTTTTATAGTAAAGAACAGGAAGAATTGATAAAAGATATGCGACCTAATCATACTAATCATAAAAAAACTTATGTTAATTTATATAAAACTGGTAAAAATAATGTTACAGAATTTATTCAATATACAGAAATGGTCCACGAATTTAATATGGGTAAAGCGAACTATACTCCGCACGATGAACGGTTTGATGATTCTAGAGAAGTGGCCGTAGTAGAGGACCCAGAGATAATGAGAGGCGAATCTTATGACCGATGATAAATTAAAGACCAAAAGAAAATTAAATTATCCAATAGAATGTTCAAGTTGTGGCTTTCGTCCAAATGAGATTAAAGACCACGACGAAAAAACGCCCGGTTTAAGGGTATTTCCAGGAAGTTGCCCAGAATGTGGCGCTTATACCAGGCCGGTGTTTGAAGAAAGAAATTAACGAATGTTTATATAACCTCCTTACTTGTGGTGGAGTTTTTACCCACGTTTACCAGGGGCGTGGGTTCCTCTTCACCGTTACTGAAAGGAAGTGAAAAATGGAATTAGAAAGACTTTTAAAAAATTATTTGAGTTATAAAGGATACAAAACTCCAATAAAAATTATAGAATATTTTCATAACCAAAAAAAAGATACGATTGAAGTTAAATTCATAGATGATAACCTTACTTATCCCATAGAAGAAATGATTGATTTAGAATATTTAGAAGAATATAAAAACCAAACAGTAAGAGCAGATTATGACTATCAAATGGTTTGTCGTGAACCAATGACGGCGACCGAAGAAAAATTAGAACGTGATGTGATGTTCGGCCAAAGAAGTGATGAAGAAATTATCAAAAAATGGGCGGAACGGAAAGATAAAGAGTTAGCGAAACAATTTTTGGCAAAGAAAGGCTTGAATGTTGATAGAGTAGAAGGAGTTAGGTATTTTAACAATTTAGAAATGTTCGAGATAACTTTTTGTAAAGGCGCTGATAAAAGAACTTATTGTTTTCCAGAACAGGAGGTTGAAATGTCTTTAAAAGATTTGATGAACCCAGAAGATATTCCTACAAGACCACCAGGAATTATAACAGAAAAAAAGACTTTGGAGGAACTTGAACTAGAAATGAATAATAATCATAGTGCAGACGCTATGGCTTATATGTTGAGAAATCAATTTGGTTTACCGGCAGAAAATAAAAATAAGGAGGAAAAAGAAGTGAATTATAATTTGTATGAGGTTATTTTGGTTGAAAAGAGGGAACCTGGGACAGAACCGGATATTTTGATAGACAAGAAGGTTGTTGCTAAAAACAGAGAACACGCCAAAGGCAAAGCAGGAGTTAATGAATATTTAGAACCGGCAGATTATGATACCACAAAGTTTGTTATAACAACAAATGAATTATTTTATATCAGAGAAGTAGAAGATGGTGAATAATATATAGCAGAAAAGGTTGGTTACTATGACAGAACAACATTCTAGTAGAGTATATAGAATAAAAGAAAAATTAGAAGTTGACCCTATAAATAGAGTAAGGTTCGAGAAACTTAAACGCGACCCCTATATGTATATTAACGAAGTTGTAAGTATAGAGGATAAAGACGTTGTAGGTTCTGTTATCGACTTTGATTTATGGGAGGCCCAGGAAAAGGCCCTTTCTAAAATGATAAATAATAGGTTATCAGTAGTATTAAAAGCGCGTCAGCTAGGTTTATCCTGGTTGGCGCTTTCTTATGGAACACATATTGTTGCTTTCAATCCCGGCAAATCAGTATCCGTTATTTCACAGACGGAAGAGGACGCTAAAGAACTGATACGCCGGGTTGATTTTATTTTAAGACATTTGCCTAATTGGTTAATCGTTTCTAAAGATACAGAAGAGGAAGATTGGGAAGAAAATACAACAGGTATATGGTTCGAGAAAAGGGCTTTATCTATCCAGATACACTTTCCAGATGAAGAGGATTCGTTCTTTAAAGGCTATACTTCCTCACCAGGTTCAGCACGTTCATTTACTGACAATCTAGTAATTATGGACGAATGGGCGTTTCACCCGATGGCCGAAGATATTTGGACTTCCGCTTATCCGACAATAAATAGGCCCACAGGTGGTAAAGTTATCGGTATTTCAACAGGTGAAAGAGGCACGTTCTTTGAAGAAATATGGAATGACGCAGAATGGGAGTTTGAACTGACAGGTGAATCCGGACGCGGAAGAAATGGTTTCGTTGGTATCTTCCTGCCCTGGGATTCAGACCCTAGGCGTGACAGAGAATGGTATGAAAGAACCAGAAGAGCATTACCACGCACCTACCGCAAAGAATATCCTTCCTCACCAGAAGAGGCCTTCTCAATCGGTAAAGGCGCTATGTTTCCAGAGTGGAACAAAGAAATACACGTTATTCACGACAAGGCTTGGTATCCGCCAGATTCTTGGCGTATTGTTGGCGCTTATGATGGTGCTTATAAACAACCGGCTTTTGTCTGGGTTGCTATCTCTAACGATGGTTGGGCGGTCGCTTACCGCGAGTATTATGATTCCTTCGTAACCGACCCCGAACAAGCAGAGGCTATCCGTGCGCTTTCACGTGATAAAGACGGAAGGCCAGAACAGATTGACTATATCGTTGCTGATACGTCCTGTTGGGCTAAAAGCCAGGATAGTGGAAAATCAACGGTCAAAATATTCCGCAACCACGGGATAGGGCCGATTAAAAAGGCTGATAAAGACAGAATTATGGGTTGGAGGCGCTTACACGAGTGGCTTAAACCTTTAAAAGATGAAGATGGTAACTATATTCCGGATAGGTTCGGCGACCCACTTGCTAAACTACGTGTTACTCCGAATTGCCCGAATATTATCAGAACTATACCGGGTTTACAGTATAATGAACACAAACCAGAAGATTTAGACAACGGACAAGAGGACCACCTTGTTGACGCTTTGCGCTATTTGGTTATGACTTTCAGTAATAACGATAGGATACACGTTCCTAAAATGGAAAAAAGAAGGCGTGAAAAGAAACGCAAGAAAATGATAGAACCCATTTCAAAAGAAGTGGGGTATTAATTATGGAAACAAAAGTGGCTTTGGGGGTGATTGATAAAATTAGACCTTCATCGTTTGAAATAGAGCCGGAGGACTATGGATACCACGCACTATTGGTCGCTATTGTAGCGAATGATGAAATGTCAGCCGATGAATGTAATAGGCTTGTAAGGGGTAAACAAGTGGTTAAAAAAGACTTTTGTGTAAAATAGCGTTTTAACACTTTATAACAATTTGTTATACTTAAAATAGAGAACAGAACGGAATACAATTACTTTTAGTTATATTGGAGGTATTAAAATATTATGGTAAGACCACAACAAGGTATTCAAGGTAGTGGCCCATCGCCCGGTCCCCAAAGACAGGCACAACCGCAGGGACAACCCCAGGGACAACGCCAGGGGCAACCACAACAAGGGCAAATGCCACCACAAATGCAACAGTTGGTAAGGCGTTTTATGAGTATGGACAAACAGAAATTGTCAGTAATGTTGGCCCAGGCCGTTATGCAAATTCAGCAACAACAAGGCGCACAGGGTCCCCAACAGGGAGGCCAGGTAAGAAGGAACCCACCTAACACTAGATAAAGCGGGTGTTTTAAATGTTAATAACAAACGAGCAAAAACAAAAAACGCAGGAAACTTTACAATTATTTAACTATTATGAAAATTACAGGCGTGATTACAGAGAAACCGCACTTGATAATTATAAAGATTTAGTAGGATACAAAAAGCAGTTGGACGAGGACGACCCGCGTTCTAACCTGCATATTCCCCGCGTTTATCAGATAGTGGACACGATTAGAAGTCGTCTTGTTATGGCTTTTTTCAAACGCGAACCTTATTTCGAGTTTTTGCCTTCACCTACACGTCAGAATATGTATTCTAAACAATCGGCGGAAGAGAAGGCCAAAGTTGCGTCCAATATCGTGGACCAACAATTAAACCGGAATAATATCGTGTCAAAATTTTATGATTTTGTTACTTCTTTTCTGACCTTCCCACTAGGAATTATGAGTGTGGGTTGGCGTTATGAGGAAAAGATGATAAGGCGCAGGGTGCCGGAACCAGAGATACAAAATACCAGGTTTGGTTATTATAAGACAGGCAATTATGTTTATGTTCCTTATGAGCAAAAAGAGGTTGCTTTTGATGATAACCATATCGGTAACGTAAATTTCTTTGACTTCTGGCCGGACCCACGGGCGACAGATATATCTAACGCCAGGGGAGTATTTCATAGAGAATTTTTAACTTGGGAAGAAGTTGTTGATAGAATAGAGTTTTATCGCAAATTAAATGAAGGGACTATTTATCAGACCCAGAGAGATGATTTAGGCAACGCACAAAGTTTGGAATCCGGACGTTCTATTTTAAAGAACGCCGTTGAACAATCAGATGGTGACGAATATGATGTATATAGTAATTTAGACGACAGAAAAGAAAACAAGAATGAATTATACGAGTTTATGCACTATTGGGAGCCGGACAAACATAAAATAATCATAAATAGACAACAGATAGTATATGAAGGTCCGTCACCTTATTGGAGGCACGGCGAATTACCGTTTGTTACTGCCTCTTTTGAAAGATTACCCAATCAGATGATGGGACAAGGTGCAATAGATTTCTTACACGATTTACAACAGGAAGAAAACGCTATTCACAATCAACGTTCAGATAATGTTAATATGATTTTGAACAAAATGTGGAAAGTTAAGAGAACCGCAGATATTGATGAATCACAGTTGATTTCACAACCACACGGTATAATTCACGTTGACGAACCCGATGATATAGAACCTATCGAATTTAACGATGTCGTGGCCTCTAGTTTTCAACAACAGAATATCATATCACAAATTATGGAAAATACACTAGGAACACCACCTATTATGCGTGGTGCAGAAGGTAGAGGCAGTTCGACCGCAACAGAGGTTATGAAACAAACAACTAACGCCGGTATGCGTTTCGATGTTAAGATTAGACTTTATAATGAATTAGGATTGCAGAGATTGGCTTATTTAATGGATATGAATAATCAGCAGTTTATTAGTGATGAACGTATTATCAAGATGAAACAAGAAGGTGTCGAACAATGGAGGGCAGTTGAGCCTAGAGAAATTATTGGTGAATTTGATTATAGACCTGCTACACCATCTATCGACCCAGGCGCTAATAAACAGGTCAGACGTGAGCAAATGACAATGTTAATGCAGACTTTACTCAATATGCAGATTCCTTATGTTGATTACTATAAACTTATTAAAGAGTGGATTGAAGAGTTTGATATTCCAAACCCGGAATCCTTCTTATTACCGAAGGACCAGGCTAGGGAAATAATGAAACAGATGATGTTACAACAACAAAAAGAAGAGCAAGGAAAAGATAGTAAAGGTAAAGCAAATAACAATCAACCCACAATGGCCCAACAACAGGTCAATGCTAATTATGGTAAAAAGAGGTCTGGTTCACCACAACAACACGGACCAACACAAGAACGCAAAAGTGGGCAGGTGAGATAAATTAGTAACGAAAAGAGAAAAGCAGAGGCAAAACTTATAAGAAGTTTATCAACCCACAGAGGGTATGATTTATTAAAGGAAAAGATGGAAAGTCAGATGGAAACCATTAGACAGACGTTGGAAGAAGGTAAGGCTGATAATTATGGCGAGTATAAGGAAATGGCGGGTAAGATTCAAGGTATTAAGAAAATTTTTAAATACGTTGAATTTCAAAAGAACCAAGACAAAAAATTTAAGGAGGCAAATAACTAATGCCAGGAATTTTTGGAACAAACCCGAAGGACCGTGAAGTAAGTAACGAGAATCCTTTGGGGCTAGACAGGAGTAAAGTGGCCCACGATGAAGGTGGACAACCACAAGGTAATGGAAGTCAAGGCAACGCAGATGAACAGAGGGCAAGGCAGTTTATGAACCAGGCACCACCTATTCCGGACAATCAAAACCAGGGACAACCTCAAACTCAACAGAGGCCCCAACCAAACTATGAACCGCCACAACAATCGCAACCGAGGTCACAAACACAACCTCAACCACAACAAACGCAACAAGAACCGCAACAAGAGCCACAACAACAATCACAACCGGAACCACAGGTGTCTAGTCAAGACGATATGGAACGCAAGATAAAGTATATTACCGAAAAATTCGATGGTGGCGACGATTTAGAGAAGTCTATGGTCGAATTGGGTAATAAACTAGGTGAAAATATTGACCCGACCTCTTTTAACACGACAGAGGAAGTAGTTAATAAATATATTGAATTAGAAGAAGAATTAGGACGTAGGGGCAATCAACAAAACCAACAACAAACTCAAAATCAAAGACAACAACAGATACCGAACCAAGAAGAACTATTAAGGCGTGAAAATCAGACCTTAAAGGCTATTATTAACAATCTTAACCAGGCAGGTGTGACACAACAGAATCCACAACAACCACAACCTCAACAGGGACAGTTTAATCGCGACCAACAAGGTAGATTTCAAGCACCTTTATATAATCAACAGAATCCACAACAGAATCCACAACAACCACAAACTAATGATAATCGCGAACAACACAATATGTCTTTAGAGGAAGTAACCCAAAAGTATATGGACGAAGTAGATAAGAAAGACTTTTGGAATAAACCAGAAAAAGTTATAGCGAACCTGTCAGCCAAGATAGCCAACGATATAGCAGAAAATAAGATAAATGAAACAATGCAGAAACAACAAGCCCAGCGTCAACAGGAAGAACAGACTAAAAAATTATACAATCACGTAGTAAACCAGGTTGAAGAAGTTAAACAAAAATATGGGGAACAAAATTTCAAAGCCGTAGAAGATGAAGTTGACCGTTATTTGCGTAACAACCAATATTTGATGTTACCGGAATTTGGTAACGGCATAGAATTTGCCTATCAGAAAGTAATGAATATGAAACGCGCCAATCAAAGGCAAAACCAGGCGCAACAATACAACCAAAAAGAACAATTTAGGAAGAAAAACGCTGATATAAATAATTCTAACGCCGATATGATACCAGGTAATCAAAATAACCAAATGTCACAGGTTCAAAAAGAAAAGCAAATGATATTCGGTCAGCCTAAAGGTAATGGAATTTTCGGATAAACAATAGTTTTGGCTAATCGAACTCCCCCTATGGTCGAAACTATTAAATCTAATAAAATACAGGGAGTGAACAATAATGGCTACTGATTTTGCAGGTAGAAACTTGTGGACCGGTTCTGCTGGTTCGCCAGTAATGAGTTACAACATTGACTCTGACCGTAGGGATATTGATGTGGCGAGTGATATACCACAACTAGTGCCTTCCGCCACACCATTTTTAACAGTTTTAATGAGGGCAAGAAAGACACCCGTAAATTCTCTTGAATTTATGTGGTATGATGAGGACGAACCTGTTTGGTACACCCAAGCAAATGGTGATTATAACGATTCTGTTACTACTGTCACCGTTGACGACGCGTCCTTCATTAAACCGAAACATATTATCAAAAATACCGCGACAGGTGAGATTATGAGAGTTACAGGTGTGTCTGGTAATGACTTAACCGTTGATAGAGGATACGGTTATGACGCCGATACTACAACAGGAACACAAGCAACTGCGGGTTCCTCGGACGATTATATTATGTTACTACACACCGCTATGGAAGAAAACTCTGATGTTCCAGAAACTTACGCAACACAACCTAATAAGGAGTTCAATTATGTCCAAACCTTTAGAACCCCATTTGATGGTTCTATGGATAACGAACTAGAGGCTAAAAAAGCCGGTGATTCTACTAGGGTTCGTTTAAGAAGGTTGAAGGCTATTGAACACCGTATTGGTATTGAAAGACAGGTTACTTTCGGTGAAAGAAAAGAGGACGTTTCTAATAAAATCCGTATGACAGGTGGGGTTTTACAGTATATTAAGACTAATAACTATAATGTAGGCTCTACTAACAACGGTATCTTAACCGAGGCTGAATGGGAGGCCTTCACAGAAATGGCCTTCAAATATGGTAATAAGGACGTAAAACTCTTTGTTACTTCCAGGAAGGTAGGTTCTATCTTAAACCAATTCGCCTCTGACCGTATCGTAACAACTTCTGGCGAAGATACTTACGGTATGAAGTTAAAGAGGATTGAAACCTTCCACGGCGACATTATCATAGCGACAACCAGATTGTTTGAACACGACTATGAAGGTATGGGTGTCGTGCTTGATGTCGAGAATATTGATTACCGTCCATATGGCGGATATGACACTAAACTCCGCGCTAATATTCAACCCGATTCTTTAGACGGTTGGATGGACGAATATATGACAAAGGCTGGGTTAAGAGTAAGACTAGAAAAGACACACGCTATTTTATCTGGCGTGACTAAATAAACTTAACCTATAAGCAGGGAGGGCCTTTGGCCTTCCTTGTTTTATGAATATAAGGAGTGATAATTTAATGCCTAAACGTGACGAAAACGGAAAATTCATTAGTGAAGATAAGGCTAAAAATCAGAAGGAAAAAATTAAAGAGAAGGAAGAAAAACGTAAAGAAACAGAAGAGAAGGAAGAAAAGCCTGAAAAGATTACTAAACCGGCTATCTATTCCTGTAACTTCTATAATATGCAACTTGCCGTTCAATCACACAACAAAATTAAGGACAAAGATGGCAAGGTAGTTAAATTTGAACGTGGCAAACATATTAATTTCCAGAACGGTAAATATGAAACAAATGATAAGGAAGAGATTAAATTCCTGGACGCTTGGGATAAGGGTATTTTACGCGACCCTCTTATCAATATTAGCAAGGTCCAGAACCAAAAATATGAATAGGGAGTGAATATAAATGGCTAATTTTGAAATGGTAGGGGACCACGCAGGTCTAAACCCTATTAAATCTTATGGTTTACCTTTTAAATTTTTAACAGGGACAATAGATATGGGAACCTATGCGACAGGTGGCGAAGATTTGAGTTTTGATTCCTTTTTCAATAAAGGTGTCGTCCAATGTTTTATAGGAAACAAAGATGGTTATGTCTTTGAATATGACCCTGTAAACGAAACAGTTAAGGCTTATTATGCTGATTATGACGCAAGTGCAGATGGTGCTTTAATAGAAGTTCCGAACGAAACAGACCTATCCGGCGTAACAGATATACCGTTCTTTGCGGTGGGATATTAAGGAGGGGTTTAAATGTCTAGAGTAAGCATTGAAGGTTCAAAAGCAATAGATGGTAAAAGTGTTACACCAAACGATACAGAAGATTTATCGGCAGTAACCAACGGTATATATTTAGGCGCTAAAGGTGATTTACAGGTTACTTTAGAGCATATGGGCGATGGTGAAAGTATTACCTTTGTTGGTTTACCAGCAGGGACTATACACCCGTTGAGAGTTAAAAGAGTATGGGCGACCAACACTACCGCAACTGATATTATAGCAGTATATTAGGGTGTGATGATATGGAAATAGGTATCGAAATAAAAATAGGTAAAGGGTTGA
>Ga0207414_1000103_pt1 | contig 41813 bp, 34 predicted proteins | sample PonA231FremontCA_2_FD_187269 | JGI IMG/M metagenome (GOLD analysis project Ga0207414, IMG submission 187269) | Marine sediment microbial community from Fremont, CA, USA - Pond A23 Sediment 1 (SPAdes) | ecosystem: Environmental > Aquatic > Marine > Unclassified | place: USA: Fremont, California...
CAAAAAACATGGTTGAAGCGGAATTTAGAAAATATCGGGAAAAACGAGACAATAGTATTACAATATCACGTACCTGCTTGGCCATCAACTGGCAACCCTTATACTGGTCTTCATGGTGAAATAATAAAACACTGGGTTCCAATATTTGAGGAAAACGATGTTGACCTTGTTTCAGAAGCGCATGAACATAACTATAAACAAACCTATCCACTTTTTGGGACCAGTAGAATCAACAGCAAATTCCAAGAAGCAATTCAGACGGGTATCGAGAAGGCCAGAAAAAAATTTGATTCAAATAAGGATTATTCACCTTGGAGTAATAAAAAGTTGCAGAAACTTTCAAAAGGTGAGTACAAAGAGATAGGATATAAGGACGTTCTAACTGCCATGGAAGCTTTGTGCTTAGAATATTCACTTTATGCAAAACAACAGTCCAAATTAACTGTGGAGTATGTTAGAGATTTGGTTACTAGCTCAAAACTATATTCTAAATACTGGGAAAACATTACTCAATCGAGCGGATTTAGTGATTTGACCAGACCTGGTAAAGGTAAGGGGGTAGTTTTCATCGGAGATGGCTCCTGGGGAGCCCCTACAGGTAGGAATATACCTTATGGAAATATGGTAGATAAAGGTAAATGGTGGCTTAAAAAAGCAGGAATATTCTTTAATTACTGGGAAATAAGTGTAATACCTAAAAATGGTAAAATGGAAGCTGTGCCACACTTATATTCAAAAGAAAAGAGAAAATGGTTTGAAGGTCAAAAAATTTTGATCCAGATAGATGATTAAAATATACAAAGATTAAAATTAAAATTTTAATCTTTGTATGTCGGAGGGGATTTTATTGCTAAAAGTTGATATTTTCCCAATTAAATAACTATCCATTTACCGCGTTCAATCCGGCTCGATTTCTTCCGTGCCGGGAATCGGCTGCTGGCCCCGAACGAGCTGTGTGATGCTATCGCTGGTCACGAGACCGATTACCTGGTTGCGCTCGTCAACCACGGGTAGTGCGGATATGTTGTGTTGGTTTATCTTGTCTACGACCCGTTCCACCGGTTCTTCCGGCAGGGCAGTGATAACTTCGGCCGTCATGATCGGTTCGAGCGAACTGTAGTCGTTGGCGACGGCGTTGGCCACGTCCCAGGCAGTTAAAATACCGGTCAAACTGCCGTCGTCCTCGACCACGGGTATGTGAGTAAAGTCGCTGCCGATGATGCACTCGGAAGCGTGTTTGATTGACGTGTTCTTGTGAATCGTCGGAACGTTGCTCTGCATTACGTCGCGGACGAGCACCTGAGAGAGGAAGTTAGCAACCATGTGGTGAAGCTGGCCGGGTTCCAGGAAGAAGGCGTCGTGGCCGTAAGTCGAGGTGATTTCCGAGTAGGTGACGTCGACGTCGTTGGCCTCGAGCCCGTTGACTATTTCCTTGGACTGGTAGGGCGGGTAGAGCCAGTCGGATGTTATGGAAACGACGAGGAACTTTGCCTGGACCTCGGAAAACGCCTCGGCCAGCGATCCCGCCTCGTCCGTCAGGTCGAAGTAGTCGACCGCCTTGGTCAGGTAGAGGTACGAGTTGGCGTCGAAGCGTTCGGCAAAGGAACCCCCTTTGTAGTGGAGGTAGTTTTCGACCTCGAAGTCCACGTCAAAGTCGAAGTTGAACTTGCCGCCTTCCTGGAGTCTGCGGCCGAACTTTTCCTTCATCGACGTATCGCTCAGGTAAGTGATATGGCCGATCATTCGGGCGAGCTGAAGACCGTCCACGGGCGGTTCTCCCCCGTAGTAATCCCCCTCGTTCCACTTCGGATCCGACATTACCGCTCTCCGCCTGACTTCGTCCAGCGCTATCTGCTGCGGCGTGGAACCGCCAGTAGTGGCAATTGGAATAACGAACTTGACGTCCTTTGGATAGGTGATCGACCACTGTAGCGCCTGCATGCCACCGAGAGACCCCCCAGCCACCGCGAAGAGCTGATCCACTCCCAGGTGATCCAGTAACTTTCTCTGGACGGTAACCATGTCTTTAATGGTAATTACCGGGAAATCTAGCCCGAACGGTTCCCCGGTTTCCGGATTGACCGAGCTCGGACCGGTCGTGCCCTTACAGCTTCCCAGGGCATTTGAACTGATCACGAAGTACCTATCCGTGTCGAAGGCCTTCCCGGGGCCGATCATCGAATCCCACCAGCCGGGTTCTTCGTCGCCCTCCTGCCAGCCGGCTGCGTGCGGGCCGCCCGTAAGGGAATGGCAGATGAGGACGGCGTTGCTCCCGTCCTTGTTCAGCTCCCCGTAGGTCTCGTAGGCGACGTCTATCGGGCCAAATTCGACTCCGCTTTCCAGCTCTATTTCGTCGTCGTAGTGAAACGTCTTCGTTTCGACTTTGCCGACCGAGTTTTCGTTCATCTTTTCGACCTCGTTGCTAGATCTTTCCCCAATTCTACGGACTCGGTCGGTGCTATCCAACCGGAATAAAAAATAATTTGCAAATATTTGGATATCGGCAAAATGTTGTGATTTCATTGATTGCTATTCGCCCGGACAAAAATTTTTTTACTCTTTTGATACGTTCTCCAGGTTGCACTATCATAAACTCGATCAATTGGTTTTGTTTGAAAGTTTTCAGAGGAGGTTCAAAAACAATGCAATATAGAGAATTCGGCAAAACAGGCTGGAACGTCAGCGAAGTCGGCCTGGGAACCTGGGCGCTTGGTAGCGATGCCTGGGGCGACGTGGACGAGGAGCAGGCTCTTGGTGTTCTAGAGGAAGCACTCGATCAGGGGATTAACTTCTTCGATACCGCCGACGTATACGGAGACGGCACGAGCGAGAAGCGGATTGGAAAAGTTCTGGATAATGCTGACGAGCGAATCTACGTCGCGACGAAGTTCGGTCGACGGCTTGAGCCACACGAACCGGAAAAATACAACAAGGAAAACCTGGAAAGGCACCTGGATCGGTCCCTGGAGAACCTCGGAGTCGATACGATAGACCTGGTTCAGTTACACTGCCCGCCAACCGACGTCTACTACAAACCGGAGGTCTTTGAGGCGATGGAGGAGTTCGTCGAAAAGGGCAAGATTCAGTACTACGGGGTCAGCGTGGAGAAAGTTGAAGAGGGCCTCAAGGCGATCGAATATCCGAACCTGACGAGCGTTCAGATAATTTTCAATATATTTCGCCAGAGGCCGGCGGATCTCTTTTTCGACCGCTGCCGGCAGGAAAACGTGGCAGTTATCCCGAGAGTGCCGCTGGCCAGTGGACTGTTGACGGGAAAATACGATAAGGATGCGAGCTTTCCGGAAAACGATCACCGGAACTTCAACCGAAACGGGGAGGCATTCGACGTGGGGGAAACGTTTGCCGGCGTGGATTTCGAGACCGGGCTGGAAGCGGTCGACAGGCTGGACGAGGTCAAGCCGTCGAATTATTCATTGGCTCAACTGGCGATAAAGTGGATACTTTCCCACGACGAGGTCAGCGTGGTCATCCCGGGAGCAAAGAGCAGAGAGCACGTTCGAGATAACGCGAAAGCAAGTGATTTACCGGCACTGCCACCGGAGTTACACCAGGAAGCAAGAGAGGTTTACGAAGAACTTATTAAGGAACAGGTCCACCAGCGCTGGTAAGGTTGGCCGTCGCTCGCTTTAAACTAACAGATTGTAAATACAGAATATCCGCCCGAAGTTAAGGGCGGATATTTTTTAATCAACTATCGATTTCCAGGCAACTGTCCTCCTTCTCCACGTTAAGCACGATCGACGTGTCGGCACGTTCTACAGCGGAAAAGTTCAGCATCCGCTTGATTTCTCGGTTCATGCCTTCCCGACTATTGAACTTGCCGATGACCAGGATGTCGAACTCGCCCGTAATCTCGTATACGTGGGTCAAGCTGCCCTCGTTCTTGAGGCGCTCGACTATGTCCGTGATTTCGCTACCTTTGGCCTGTATCTTCGTTACGGCCGTCATGTCGTAACCGAGCTTCTCGTAGTCAATAGCGGGTTTGAACTTCTTTATCACGCCATTTTCCTTCATTTCCTCCAGGTGTTTGCTGACCGTCGAAGGTGAGACGTCTATGTCCTTTGCGACCTTCCTGATCGACTTGCGGCCGTTCTCCATCAGCGAGGTGAGAATTTTTCTGTTTAGCTCTTGTTCGTCCATTTTACCCTCCCGGCGAATTATCAGTTTCTTTATTATTGATACGATTATACGTTTTTAGTTTAATAAATCAAATAAATAAATAAATTTTACCGATAACTCTTGACAAATGTCTAATTATCTCTATAATTCTCCTATAAGTTTATCATACCCGACCTGGAGGTTGATTTAAGGTGGCTGAAGACAAAAACGAAATCGAAGATGCAGTATCGTCACTCAAGGAGAGGGACGTAAAGTTTATCAGGTTGCAATTTACCGACGTCCTGGGGATCCCAAAAGACGTAGAGATAACGATCGACGAACTGCCGAAGGCTCTGGAGGAAGGAATAGCTTTTGACGGTTCCTCGATCGAGGGCTTTGCCCGAATATTTGAGTCCGACATGTACCTGCACCCAAATCTGGATACGTTGAAGATATATCCCTGGAAATCGGAGACGAGCGAGGGCGAGAAGTATTCGAATGCGCGACTGATCTGTGACGTCCATAAACCGAACGGAGAACCGTTTGAGGGCGATCCCCGTTACCGGTTGAAGAAAGCCCAGAACGAGGCCGCCGAAATGGGGTTGAATATGTTTACCGGCGCTGAACCAGAGTTTTTTATGGTCAAGTCCGACGGGGCGAAGGGTGATCGCGGCAGTTCGACCTCCCTACACGATGAAGGTGGTTACTTTGACCTTATGCCAGTTGATAAAGGAGAAGAAGCACGGAAGGACATGGTAATCAGCCTGGAAAAGATGGGGTTCAAAGTTGAGGCGGCACACCACGAGGTCGCTTCGAGCCAGCACGAGATCGACTTCCGCTACGACGAGGCGCTGGAACTGGCGGACCAGTTGATTACTTTTAAGTCGACAACAAAGACCATAGCGCTTAAACACGGATTGACTGCTACATTCATGCCGAAGCCCTACGGGGAGATAAATGGTTCCGGAATGCATACCCACATCTCTTTGACCGAGGACGGGGAAAACTGCTTTTACAACCCGGATAACCCTTACGATCTTTCGGATGGAGCCCTCAATTTTATCGGTGGGCTGATCAAACATATCGGTGCGATTACTGCTCTGACGAACCCGACGATCAACTCTTACAAGCGGCTGGTGCCGGGATACGAAGCGCCGGTCAACATATCCTGGGGGCGGCACAACCGTTCGGTTCTGATCCGGATTCCCCATACCAGTACCCCGGAAACTTCGACACGGCTGGAACTGCGGAGCCCCGACCCGACCGCTAACCCGTACCTCGCTTTTGCTGCGATACTTAAGGCCGGCTTACACGGATTGAAGGAGGAAATAGAACCGCCGGAACCGGTAGAGGAGGACCTCTACGAGATGGGAGCGGGGAAGAAGGAGGAAAAAGGCATAGGTTCGCTGCCCGCAAGTCTGTCGGAGGCCCTGGACGCGCTGGAAGATGACGAAGTGATATCCGAAGCCATTGGTTCCCACGTCAAGGAGAACTTCCTCCGGGCAAAGAGGGCCGAAGCGAGGGAGTTCCAGGTTAACGTGACGGACTGGGAGCTGGAAAAATACATGAAGTACTATTAGATTTCTTCTCTCACACACCTACTCTCTGCCCACGTTCCCCGAAAAAGGGGAGCGTGGGTTTATTAATTTATCCGAACTTCGGCAATAACCGGCAGGTGGTCGGAGGTTTCCAGAGCTTTTTCCCGCCTTACATAGTGATCTCCGAGGGAGACGGAATCCGACAGGAAGTAGTAGTCTATCGTCCTGTCCGGTCCCGTAATCTCCGGATCGTTCGGGAAGTGTGTGTACCAGTCCTCCGGATTTGGGCCGTTTACTTCTTCGTAACCGGGGACGGCGCGGTAGTCATCAAACAGTGACTTTATCGCCTCGTTATCCCCTTGCCCTGATCCTTTTCCGGGAGGGCGCAGGTTAAAGTCACCGGCAATCAGCCAGGGGTTGCCTGATTCCGACCTGGCTTCTAACAAACCTTTTATTTGCTTGACCTGAAGTTCACGGACATTCGAGCCGAAAGCAAATGCTGTGAGGTGCGTGTTGAATACCACAAGGTCTTCACCTTCCTTTCGTGGAAACCTAACCTCCAGGACAGCTCGTTTCAGGTCAAACTGCCGGACAAACCAGCTGTCCGGTTTGAGAGCCAGCTGGTGTCGCTGAGCGGTTTCCATCTTATATTTGGAAATTATCGAGAGTTTCATCCCGACCGAACCCATGATCTTCGGGTGGGGTGAAAAAGCGGCCTTCCAGTAGAAGGTGGAGGCATGCGAGCGGTACTCGTCCGGTAGCTTTTCAATTAACTTTTCTAGCTGGTCCTCGTGGTCGGTTCTCTTTGCCCCGTCGTCGACTTCCTGCAGCAGGATCACGTCCGGGTTCTCTTGCCTGATGACCCGGGCCACTTCCTCCGTCGTCTCGTCTATGTCCTCGGACGTTGGTCTGGTATCTTCGCCACCTTCGTAATAGAAATCGTAACCCTTTCCCGCCATGAACTGGACGTTCCAGTTAAGGAGTTTGAGTTCGTCCCCTGGCGATATCCGGGGTGCGGATTTGCTGCTATTAACGGATGCTGGCTGGACCTGATCCGGTTGGAGGGTAGTAGACCAGATCCAGCCAATGAAAGCGAGGAACAGAACCAGTATCGCTGCTGTTAATATCCCAATCACTTTAAGCGACTTTCTTGCCCTTGAGCTTTTCAAATAACCCATTGTTGTTCATTTTATTGGCATAATTCAAGTTCCTTATAACCGCATTATAACACAAATAGTTCGATATAAAAACGCACCGCCCCCCCTGCCTCTTTGTCGATGAAAAATCGTTGTTGGGCAGGTGCCCAGCTTTGCTCGAAACGAAGTCAAGTGGAAGCGGAAATTTTGCCCAGGCCAATTCCAATTGCTAGTCCAAAACTCAAACCTATACTGCTGCCTAAAGCGGGGGACCCAAAAGCGAATCCGAGTGCTATACCCGTAACTGCACCGACAAACATTCCTCCCCCCAGGAACCTGTTGTCGACTTCCTCCATTTCTACAACTTCTTCTTCCTGATCGTCTGCTTCTGAACTGTCTTCCATAAATATCACCCTAAAGTCAAGAATTAAAAAGATTTACAAACTTCAAATACGAATTATTACAACTATGATAATTAAGACTAAAGTTCGATGCAATCGATTAACGCCGAAAATGGTGGGGTAAAAAAATAAGCTTTCGGAAAGACCGTCAATTTTTACCAATAATAGCTGAGAATGCCCCAGGGCTTGCCCTGGGGATGAATCAGCTTGTTGTTGGTCCTCCAGCACTCAATTCGCCCTGCTCAATTGTACTAGGAACACTTACAACACCAGTTCCGAATTGAGTGCTGGACGATTGACTGCTGGGTCTTTGTTTGTAAAAGATCGGAAAAAACTGCTTAAAAAAGCTTTTCTACAATCCCCGTCTCTTGGGGCAGGGTTCTTGACTATGGAGTCGTGGAGTCGGTATAGCGAGCGGTGCGTCTTTCGTTTATCTCTCTTAGGAAGGCGCTGAGGTGAAATAACAACCTATCGGAAAACTTACCAGGAAAGTCAGATGATTACTTTCGGATAGAATAGGGTTATCTCGCGCGATACTCTTTCAGCGGAATCCTGTTTTCGCTTGCCTTCTTGATTACCTTGCTTAGTGCCGGGTGCACGTAGATGCTCGAGGCGAGCGCCTCGATATCGAGGTCATTTTCCATGGCGATCACTATCTCCTGAATCAGTATGGAAGCCTCCGGACCGACGATGTCTGCACCGAGTATCTTACCGTCATCGGTTAAAATTATCTTTACCATCGCCCCTTTTGCTTCGATCGCCTGCCCTTTTACAGTATCCGTGAACCTGGCGAACCCGACTAATACACCGTCTTCACCGAACTCCTCCGAGGCCTCTTCGACACTCATTCCCGCCGCGGCGACCTCCGGCCTGGTAAAAAGGGCGTGGGGAATGCTGGAATAGTCGACCTTTTTGTTCGGTCCGTCAGTGGAGTTTTCTCCGACTATCTCCGCTTCGTATTCCGCTACGTGCTTGAACAGGTAACCTCCGATACAGTCACCCATCGCCCATATGTGGTCCTGAGAGGTCCTCAATTCGTCGTCGACCTCGATCCAGCCGCGTTCGTCCAGTTCTATCCCGGCTTTCTCCGGGTTCAACAATTCGTTGTTTGGAGCCCTCCCGGTGGCGATCAGGACCTCGCTCGCTTGGTAGTCCCTCGCCTCACCTGAGCCCTCTTCGGCCGTTAAACCAACTTCTCCGTCGGCAAGCTGTTCGACTTTGGTTACTTCCAGGCCGAACTCGAGCTCGAGGTAATTGCTCATTTCTCGCTGGAGAACTGCCGAGATTTCTGGATTTTCGTCCGGAACGAACTGACTGTTCCGACCAATGATCGTTACATCAGAGCCCATGGCCGACAGGAAGTGCCCCAGCTCTGCTCCGATGTAGCCCCCGCCGACGATCACGACCGAAGGTGGAAGCACTTCCAGGTCGAATACGTCCTTGCTGGTAAGGTACGGGACCCTTTCTATACCCTCGATCGGCGGGATCAACGGCTTTGAGCCCGTGGAGAGGAAGAAGGTATCGCCCGAAATCGTCTCCCCGTTTACCTCCAGGGTGTGTGGGTCCTGGAATTTTCCGGTCCCCTGGTAATAGTCCACGTTGTCCCGGGCAAAGAAGGTCTCCTTTATCTTCTCCCTTGCTTGGTCCTGGTTTTGTCGGGTTCTTTCCATTACAGCCCGGAAATCCTTTTCCCTGACGGCTCCATCTATTCCGACTTCGTAAGCTTCTTCAATTGACCTCACCAGATCCGCCGGGTAAAGCAGGTGTTTGGACGGCCTGCAGCCCCGGTTGAGGCATATTCCACCCAGTTCGTCCTTTTCCACCACGGCGACCTCTTTATTCGGGTCCTCGTCCAGAACCCGCTGGATTGCTGTCTTGCCCGAGCCCGAACCGACCAGGATTACGTCGTAGCTCTTCTGCGCCAAAACTTTAACTTTTTACCTCCTCCGCTCTAGCGAGCGGGACCTCGGTATATCTTCGCCTCAGATGTCTCTCGATTCTACATCCAAAGCTTTGACAAAATCCGAATTCATAGTCGTTTATGTTATCCCGAGCTTACGGACTGGACTGGGTTGAGTCAACTTAGGGTTCGGGCTTAAAACCGTGCACCCTATTCTATGGAATTCTTAACAATTTAGACTACAGGGCGGGCAGGAACCTCCCTACGGTTTCTTGACTTGCGGCGAAACAACCCCCTCATTCTTTCTTTTCTCCCGCCGGGGGAGAAAAGAACACCTCCGTAAATCTGATCTGGATGTCAGCTTTGACCCCGTAGCGCGACAACTCGGTAGATAATTCGGCCGGGAATTAATACTCTCGTTTAAAGGTTGTTAAGAAAAATGTCCACCCTACGGGTGCTTTTACCGGAGCACAAATCAAAAACTGCCGTCACTTTAGATGAATTTCAGGCCTAAATAGTCCATTACCACGAGCCCGGTTTGAGGTTAAAATTAACTGGAAATACAAGTAGCCGGGTCCCCGCGCCCGGGCGGAACGCTTTTTAAAAAGATTTAATTGTGAAATTTCTCCAGGTAGTAATTGCGCTGTGGGCAGTCACCCTGCTGCCTCTAGTTGGAAAACCAGCCAGTCGACCTTAAAATCCAGGTAAGTAATACCCTGGGAGAAATTGGGAACTAAACTTACTCAAGGAGGCAAAATTGACACAATTCGTAAAGCCAAAAGTCCTGGTTAGCAAGTGTATAGAGTTCGAGTCCTGCCGGTATAACGGCGGGATTATATCCAGCGAGGTCGTTGAGGCCCTGAAGGACCACGTTGAATTCCACCCGGTTTGCCCGGAAGTGGAGATCGGACTGGGGGTCCCCCGAAAGGCGCTAAGGCTAGTAAGGCGAGACGGAGAGGACCGGTTGGTCCAGACGGAGACGGAAAAAGACTGTACGGAGGACATGCGGGAATTTGCGGACGAGTTTTTCTCCGAACTCGGAGATATAGACGGAGCCGTGTTAAAAAACCGCTCCCCGAGCTGCGGGACGAACGACGTAAAAGTCTACGCTGATTTAGACAAGTCCGGCGTGATCGAGCAGTCGGCAGGTATCTTCGGAGAAGCCGTGAACGAGCACTATCCCCACAGGCCGGTGGAAAACGAGGGCAGGCTGAGGAACTTCCGAATCAGGGAGGACTTCTACACGGCGCTGTTTGCGATTGCTCGGTTCAGACAAAACGTGGAGAGTTCCGATTCTATAAGCGACCTGACGGACTTCCAGGCAGCACACAAGTTCCTGCTTATGGCCTACGACCAGGATAAGATGCGGGAGCTGGGTCGGATTGCTGCCAACCCGAACGACCGGGCGCTGGACGAAGTGATAAAGGACTACAAGAAGTTGTTGAGCAAGGTTCTTTCCGAGAGCCCCTCACCCGGATCTCACGTCAATACCCTGGAGCACGCCTATGGCTACTTTTCGGATGATTTGAAACCCAGAGAAAAATCGCTCTTCGATGACTACATAGATGATTACAGGGCCGGCAAGGTCCCGTTAAGCACGATAATCAGCCTGGTCCGTTCCTGGATAGCCCGTTTCGACCAGGAATATCTGGAAAGCCAGCGCTACTTTGACCCTTACCCGCGTGAGCTGGTGGATATCAGCGATTCTGGTAAGGGGCGGGATTTGTGACCTTTACAAGGATTGGTTACTGTTCCGTAAGGAATTGGTGTCGCGGATGAGGAAACATTGTTGTACAATAGTTTAACGGTTGAGTGAAGCCCGGAAACCAAACATTTATAGTAATTTAGTACACGGAAAACGGATTTTACTTAGAAAATTTTCTCCAGTTTGTTGACCATCACTGACCCTCACTGAAAAGAATTTTTTCGATCACTTTAAGAGTTTTTCGCGCTGCGCTTCCCTGGTGGCAGAAAAATAAAGTTGCCTGACAAATTTTGAACCATCAAGGTCGTCCCTTCGTCCAAAAGGAGCAGAGGGTTTTTCGTGTTAAGCCCGGCTCGATGGATATAAGGCTTACTTTCGACCGCTGAGATTCTTCAAAAAAATTAATGATACTGCTAAGATAATTATATAGATAGAACGAGTCAATGAAAAAAGGGGATTGGTAAGAATATACTCAAACATAAAAACACTATTTCTTTACTAGTGTTAATCTGATTATTTCTCCCTTAGCCCATCGGGGGGAAGCACTAATTTCTCGCAGCTTATAAGTGTACCTGGACCTCAAATCTTTCTTAATTTAAGCTTCAGAGCAGAATTTTGCTACATCATCTTGACACACAAATAGAACTGATGTAATATAAATTTGTAATTATGAATATTATAACTACGAATTTGACCTTATTAAGTTGAAAGCAGGTATACGGCTTAATCAACAAATCAAGAAAAATGAGATAAAGAAAGATTTTTGACTAATTTTTGATTTAACTTAATTGAAAAGCAGGAGGAAAAATGGAACACAGAACTGTAGGCAGAACTGGGATCAAGGTGTCTCCGCTGTGTCTTGGGACAATGTCTTTCGGTGGGATAGCTGATAAAGAAACTTCAATTGCCATGTTTAACCGTGCTAGAGAAGCAGGTGTTAATTTCTTTGATACTGCTGACATATATAACGATGGCAGGGCAGAGGAAATTCTCGGGGAGTGTATAGAGGGTAGTAGGGACGATATAGTATTAACATCTAAAGTGAACAATCCAACCTCCGAACGTATAAATGATAGAGGATTATCACGACGTCATATTTTGGAAGGAGTTGAGGACAGTTTAAGCAGACTCGATACAGAATATTTGGATTTTTATTTCTGCCACCACTTTGATTCTAAAACTGATATTAAAGTAACGTTGGAAGCAATGGATGATCTCGTTAAACAAGGTAAAATACTACATCCGGGGGTTAGTAACTGGGCTGCCTGGCAAATAGAGAAAGCGCTTGGAGTCTCTGCTGAAAAACAATTGGCACGGTTTGAGATTATTCAACCTATGTACAATCTAGCAAAAAGACAGGCAGAAGTTGAAATACTTCCCATGGCCCAAGAAGAAAACTTGGGTGTTATAACCTATAGCCCATTAGGTGGAGGGTTATTAACTGGTAAGTATACCAAAGATAACAAACCAGAAGTAGGTAGGCTTGTAGAAGACGAGAGTTATATAGAGAGGTATGGGGAAGATATCTATTATGACATAGCTGAAAAATTTGCCGCACATGCCCGTGAAAGAGGAATAAGCCCTGCCACATTAGCGGTCGCATGGGTGAAATCTCACCCGTCAGTAACAGCTCCCATCATAGGGGCCCGCAATGTAAACCAGCTTGAGGACTCACTGGCAGCAATGAAAGTGAATATGACTACTGAGTGGCGTAAAGAGGTTTCTGAAATATCCATAACACCTCCTCCTCCTACGGATAGATCCGAGGAAACCGAATAGCGACAATTGTTGGCTCGGTCCTATAGTTGAGAATAATTTTGACATAACATAAAGGGGTTAAAAAATGAAGCCAAATGTAGTTCTGATTAGCGGTCACGACCTAGGTCGCTTACTTAGTGTATATAATCGTGATATAGAAACGCCAGAACTGGATAAACTTAGTGAGGGAGGTGTGACTTTCGAGAATAATTTTGCTACGGCATCCCAATGTTCTCCCAGCCGAGCAAGTATTATGACGGGCAAGTATCCTCATAACCATGGTTTGATGGGGCTAGTTCATGAGGGTTATGGTTGGAAACTAAATGAAGACGAAAAGACAATTCCTAATTATCTAAATGAGTCGGGATATGAAACTCACTTATTTGGATTACAACATGAGTCAAAGAACCCTAGCGATCTAGGTTATCAGTATATCCATGGAGAGGGAATTGGGTCTCAGCGGGCGAAGCCAACCACCAAGGACTTTCTGAATTTTCTTGACAGCTGGGAAGATAATAATAGTCCCTTTTTTGCATCAATTGGTTTTTATGAAGCACATCGTCCATATGGTTTAGAGAAATACGAGGACGTAAAACCATCAGAGATCTCGCCGTTACCATATCTCCCCGATACTAAGAAGATCCGGGATGATTTAGCCGGCTTATACTCTATGATACATAGAGTAGACGAATCTGTGGGTATAATTATGAAAAAACTTTCCGGAACAGGAATTAAAGAGAATACGCTTGTTATATTTACTACCGACCACGGGATAGCAATGCCCAGGGCCAAAGGTACCTGTTATGATCCAGGGGTAGGAACTGCCCTTGTTATGTCCGACTCAGAGGTATTTTCTACAGGTAATAGATATGAAGAATTGATTAGCAATATTGATCTTCTACCAACATTACTGGATTATTTAGAAATAGAAATTCCTCAGAGAATTGATGGTAAATCATTTTATCCTCTCGTTAAGGGTAATAACTACCAGAGCCGTAATCATATATTTATGGAAATGACCTGGCACGACAAATACAACCCACTAAGAGCTATAAGAACTGAACGCTATAAGTACATAAAGAACTTTGTTGATGAACCAGGAATATACCTTCCTGCAGATATATACGACTCGCCGTCTGGAGAAGAAGTAAAGGATAAGTATTACAGTTTCCCTCGACCAGATGAAGAGCTCTATGATCTGCAATCAGATCCCTGGGAAAAAAATAATTTAGCGGAACTATCTATCCAGGACGACGTGAAGAAAGAACTTAAAGATAAACTTATTGACTGGATGGAAGAGACGAATGACCCATTGTTAAATGGTCCTGTCCCGCCCACCGAGGAGCAAAAACAAACTTTAAAAAATGACCAATTGGGTAATTGAATATTTTGCGGTAAACCTATAAACAAGAAATGAGCGCTTGTCATTTGAAAAATTAAAGTAGGTGCAGGGGGGGGCTGCTATTTAATTTTCGAGAATATGGTTTAGAGGGTTCCCAAGTATTTTTTATAACCCGGGTACGTTAGATAAGGTGATGGTGGAAATTGCTTATATTACTTTAAGTTAAACCTTTTGCATGCTCCTTGACCGGACTCGGTTGTTCTGTGTAATTCTGCTAGAAATCCCCTACAGCGGGCATGTTTTTTCTCCATCAGCTAACGCTTTTAATTCTCATAACTTGCCAACCCTATTATACCTGCTATTCCAACAAATAATAACCTATTTTGCAGTTAAATTATTTTTAACCACAGAACCTGATAAGGTTCCATAGATATTTCAACTTCACCCTGGGGAAGAAGATCAAATTGTTCTCCGGTTAATAGATCACTGCCTTGGCTTCCGTCTAACTCTTGTAGTAGCTCAGGTCCCGGTAATATTTTAATATTATCCCCTGTAACATTGTGTAGACAAAGCACATCTGCCGAATCTTCGGGGCTTCTTAAAAGAGTAAATACTTCAGGTCTCGGGTCCAATACCCGTTGGTTTGCAGATGGATGAAAAGCTTTCTCCTTCCTTCTAATCTGCAGTAGACTTTTAAACCTCTCAAATACCTTTTTACGCACAGAATTGGATTGAGTTAGCCCCTTCTCTATCTGACGGAGGGTAAATTTTTCTCTATTTATTGTCCTTTTTTGCCCTGTCTCTTCTACTCCCTGTTGGTAATTTCTTGACCCCACAAGGCTATGGAAATATACTCCAGGGACCCCTTGAAAGGCAAGCATAATCGCTTGAGAAGACATAAAGCGGGATACCTGGAGTTCAATTGATTCCTTTCCTTGAGGATCTGAAAGAGCATCAAAATAGGTAATATTAAGCTCGTAAGGACTTTTACTGCCATCGGAATCAGACTTGTAAGAAATGTACCCTCCATGTTTTTTTGTTCGCTTTACCATACGATCGATAGCTACTTTTGGTAAAATACCCTCCGCTGGGCGAAGGCCGATTCCGTCATGAGAGGCTAGAAAGTTAAAAAAAGTGCTTTCTGAGTCCGGATACTCCAAATCATCAGCCCACTCAACTAATTTACTGGAATCTTCCCTGATAAAAGCATCCAAGACTAAGGGGGGTAAAGTAAACTGATAGACCATCTGTGCCTCATCTCCATCGCTTCCAAAGTATGATATATTCTCTTCATGAGGAACATTGGTCTCTGTTATCAGGGCAACTTGAGGTGCTGCAATATCAAGAACGGCCCGGAATAATTTGATCACTCGATGTGTTTCCTCGAGATGAATACAAGTTGTACCAGATTTCTTCCACAGATATGCAATTGCATCCAGACGAATTACTTCTGCCCCTTTTTCGATGTAGAACAACAAAAGGTCTATGATCTTAAGCAATACTCGAGGGTTTGCATAATTCAGATCGACTTGATCGCTACTAAATGTAGTCCACACTCTTTTTGAAGTATTGGTTTTTGAGGTTTCTGTGATCAGGTGATTATCTCTTGGACGAACTACCCTAGAAAGGTCCCAACTATCATCGACTTCTATAAAGAAGTCTTTAAATTCAGGATTGTCATCCATAAATTCTTTGAACCATTTGTTTTCTCGGGAAGCGTGATTTATTACTGCGTCTACCATTAAATTAAATCTTTCTTTTATGTTTTCGATATCATTCCAGTCACCGAGAGCTGAATTTACAGACCGGTAATCCGTGATGGCAAAGCCCGCATCAGAGGAATAAGGGAAGAAAGGGAGCAGATGAATGGTGTTAAATTCACTGTCCACTTTTCTAGTGAGAAAATCGTTCAGAGTCCTCAATGGTTTTTCGCCTGAAGTCTGTATTTGATCCCCGTAGGTAATAAGCACAGCATCCTTTTCCGTAAAAAAATCCTTACTCTTTCTTGCAGCTCTGGTAGGATTATTTTTCCGGAATTTTTTTACAAGCTTCCGAATTTCGGTTGCTACCCAGGAAGCTTCTTTTTCATTATATAAAAACTCAAGATGACTTTTTATCTTTTTCTTAGGTTCTTTCATTAATCAGTTGCACCCGCAGTTAACCCTTCTTGTAAATATTTTTGGATTGATAGATAAAGAATCACTATTGGAATTGTAGTAATTAGGGAGGCTGCCATGACCACGTTAGGACGCGGTGTAGGTGCACCAAAGATCGTTTTTATTTGTATAGGTACTGTAAACTTCCCTCGGCTGTTTAGAAATACTAACGCATAGAGGAATTCATTCCAGGCTATCATGAATGCATATGTAGCTATGGTAACTATAGAGGGAATCGATAAGGGAATAGTGATATACCGAATTACTTCCAGTCGACTAGCACCATCTACCATTCCTTGTTCCTCAATGGCACTGGGGATGCTCCGGAAGTAATTTGTGAGCATATAAGTCGCTACGGGAAGGGTTCTGGATAGATAAGTCAACGTAAGCACCCAGAGGTTATCTTGAGCGCTGAAGCCAAAAGTCCCTCCTAACTGGGCTAGCATAGCAAAAAGAGGGATAACCAACAGAACACTAGGGAAAAGATATATAAGCAAAACACCATTTAGGAAGAATTCTTTACCTGGAAAGCGTAATCGAGCAATTGCGTATGCACCCAAAATGGATAAAATTACTGCAATTATGGCCGTTGGCACTGCTACCCGTAGAGAATTAAGTAAATTCTGTCCGAAGTTCCAAAAAGGGGTACTGGCGGGATTAAATAACTCCATAAAAGCATCTAGTTGAAACCCAGACGGTAGATAAGTTGGACTGCCACCCGATATTTCTGTATAAGACTTAAAAGATGTACTGAGCATCCAGAAAAAGGGAAAAAGAATACCCGTTAAAAAGAAGGTCATTCCAACTGCCCATATTAAACGACCTGGATTAAGCCAATTGGCTACATGTCCTATTAAATTCCTTGCTTTTGACCCAGAATCATTTTTTTTCATATATCTTCACCCCTTCGAACAAAGAACAAGAAGTATACCGTAAGTAAAACGACTAACATACCCAAGAGGATCATCCCTGAGGCTGCTCCTTTACCAAAATTGTAGCTCTCAAATGCAAACTGGTAGGTCAAAACTGGCATGACGTTTGTGCCATAGCCTCCTCCAGTAAGAAGGAATATGTCGTTGAACTTGTTAAACGTCCAGATGAGCCTCAAAACGAATAAGGCACCCAGTACGGTTTTCAACCGCGGAATTGTAACATAGCGGAACTTTTGCCAGGCATTAGCTCCATCTACGGCAGCCGATTCGTAGTAAGATTGATCAATCGCCTGTAAACGAGCCGTTATAAGCAACATAGCGAAAGGGAAATAACGCCAAGCAGTAAAAGCAATCACCAAAACAAGCGCAAGCCCTCTGGTGGATAAGAATGCTTGTGGGTCACTAGTAAGGCCAAGGCGAATTAAAATGTCATTAATAACTCCAGAACGCGTGGGGTCAAGCATAACTCGCCAGACAAAAGCCACGCTTACAATTGGTGCTACATAAGGAAGTAAAAAAATTGCTCGAGCCAATCCTTGACCCCGAAATTTCCTATTCAATAGTAGAGAAGCGCCAAGCCCGACTAATATAGTCAAAACAGTGGATAGTACAGAGTAAACGATACTTGTAACAGCTGCGCCCATTCGTTGTATGCTCTGAAATTTAAAAGCAAAATCGGTAATTACTTGTCGGTAATTCTCTAGTCCCACAAAAGGGGCAGAGAAGACGCTATTTAGGTTTTGTAGAGTTACGTCGTGGAAACTCATCCAGGCACTGAAAAAAGCAGGAAAAAGGACGACTCCAAAAACAATTAAACCTGTTGGGGTAATGAAGCCCCAAGCCAGCCTCCCTTCACGGCCTCGAAAAGTATCCCACTCTCCCCCAAAGAGTTTTCTTGATATTATGTTGAGTATCTTTTCCATGCTACCTCCTAGGTCAAAAAAAGGGGGGTAGGTTTCCCCACCCCCCACTTAGTTTATCTAAATTATTCTTTTTATTTTCTCTCTTCGACCATTTCTTCAACTCTATTCTGTAACCATTCAGCGCCTTCTTTAGGTGTCATGGATCCTTCAATGGCGATATTGCTAATTACTTCAGGTACTAATCTTCTTCCGTGCATTTCGCCGATTACTTCTAACTCAGTTGGCCCATAGTCAGAGCGGTATATCCACTGTTGCATGTTCTCATAACCATTAAGCATCTCATCTATCATTTGATCTGGATATTGTTCCAGCTTAGGGCTCAAACTCTTCCACTCATCTGATACCTCTTTCAGAACTGGTACCTTGCCGAACACATTGGTGCTTAAAATGTCTGTATAGCCTTCCTGGAGAAAGTATTCAGCGACTTTAGCAGTGGCTGGAGCAGCGTTCTTGAAAATCAGCAGGTTATTAAGCCGACCGTATGTAGCTACTTCACCTTCCGGCCCAACAATTTCCGTCGCAACATTGGTCTTCCCGTGTAAGTCTTTGACGGAAACTGCGTCCTCGTCTAAGAGATCTCCCAATATATAGGTACTGTATATGATCATTGCAGTCTGGCCCGTTTGATACGTGCCTCGAGCCCGTCTCCAATATTGCGGTCCAGGCACGGCGCCTCGTTGAAGGTTGGTGTAAAATTCCAGAGCTTCAACCATTTCGGGGGTATCCATAGTTACGTTCCCTTCCTCATCAAACGGCCAGGCTTCATTCGAAATTGCGAACATTTCAAACCACTGTTGAGTGGATGGCCTACCGGGATCTGTACCTAGAGTTAGGGCATATTTAACGTCTTCAGTTCCGGGTAATTTATCCACGGCTGCATTTAAATCTGACCAAGATCCGGGTGAAGATAAATTATGTTTCTCGAAGATGTCTTCTCGATAAAAGATACCCTGTATCCAACCTTCATACGGTATAGCAGCATAATTATCTTTACTTTCGTCAAAAACCTTATTCAGTGTTCCAGAGCTGAATTTTCCTTCGCCTATATTATCTATTACATCGCTTGCCATCTCTTGATTGAGAAGTTCTTCTGACGAGAATTCTATTACTCTCTCTATTCCTCCTCGTAACAAATCGGGCAAATTATTCGCTGCCCTTGAGGAAGCAATTTTTTGAGGTAAGTCTGTTTCATCAATGGGTACAATTTCCACTTTAATCTCAGGGTTTTTCTCCATAAATTCTTCAGCAACTTCTTCGTAAACTGCAATTCTCTCGGCCTCATTGTCATTGGTCCAGAAAGTCACCGTTTGATCGGCGGCTGCTACTACAAAAGAACCTACCGTTAAAATGGCTAAGACTAATGTTATACTTAAACTACGTTTTAACATTTTTTCCTCCTGTTTTAAGACGAAGGTTAAGAATGAATAAAGCCCTAACTTATTGTGGCTAATCTTCCTATATATTGTGATATCACCCCTCAATTAGTCAGTAGAAAGAAAATAATTTGTAATTACAATATTCATAACTACAAATTTATATTACATCAGTTTGCTTTGCATGTCAAGATATTACGAAAAGATTCGGCTTGAAATTTTGGGTTTATTTAGAGATTAAAAGTTCCTTTAAACAAGAAATGATCCAATAACTTTCTATTGCATAATAAATATCGTGTTAATTGTTGAGTTCGAGTTACATATGTGGGGGGTTTATATTAACGGAAGATTTTATAGATAAATTATTTACAAAGGGTTAAATAATAAAGGGGTTTGTTCTAAAATAATCAAAAAATCATTGAACAAATTTAAGTTTCATTAAAAATTTGTTATTTAAATTTTAAAGTTACCTCAAGGCCTTGATAACCTCAGCAGCTTTTTGAACCGATTTCTCGGTAGACATTTGATTAGTTATTACTCGCTCTAACATTAACTGCAATTGTTCCGAAATATTTGCATACTGGACCAATCCTGGTGGAGCGTGCGCATGAGCAAGGAGGTTTGTAATTTGCTTAGAGAAACTGGAGCTCGAAGCGTCTATGGCATCAATTGCTCTTTGTGTGGTGGGAATTCTGTCATTTTGGCTACAAAACCTGATAATAGATTCCGGTTGTAAGACCCCCTTCAGTATTTCCATCGCTACATGAGGATGTTCGGCTTGCCGCGGAATGACATAAGTCATTCCTCCGGTTGTAGCGGCTTCCTCGCCACTTTTGGGGCCCGGAAGTGGTTCCCACCCAACTTTTTCTCTGAACTGCTGCTCATTCCAACCCGCTTTTTGAAGTAATCTCTTCTTTTCATAAGAACCACCGAAAGACATGGCTACTTTGCCTTCTGCAAAGAGCCTTGCCGGTTCATCCCATTTATACTCGTGCACTTCAGGGGAAGCGATCCCGTGATCTAAGACTAGACTTTTAAGAAAACTTACCGCTTTAACCCCTCCATCCTGGAGACTAACTTCGTGGTTACTAAATATGTCCCCACCTGCTGACCATATTAGCGGCAACAATTGATAAGTAGTTGTTTCCCCTGCAGCGGTGCCACCTACAAATGCAAGTGGGTATTCCCAACCCTCTCTTTTTAACTTCTTGGAGGTATCTATGAGTTCCGGCCAACTTGCGGGAGGTTCTAAGCCCAGACGGTTAAATAGGTCCTTTCTGTACCAAAGCAAGCTTACATTGGCTTCAGGCTGAAGCGCGAAAAGTTTTCCGTCGTATTGATTTCTGGTTAAAAAGGGTTGCAGAAGTTGCTCTTTGATATCTTCCAGCCAATCTCCTTCCAGCTCGTCCAGGGGTTCGATAAAACGGTAAGCTGCAAATTCCGTTACCCATGCCGAATCGATGAGTGCAAGGTCCGGGGCTTCTCCCTGTCCGATGTAGGTGAGGAAACGTTCTCTAAAGTGAGGTCGCCCCAGTATTTCAGTATCCAGAGTTACCGGTGGGGCCGTATTTTTTTCGTTGTGCTTCCTTACTGCTTCTAGAAGCGGGGCTTTCCATTGTTTTTCCGTGATTAGCGCTGAAAGCGAGACCTCTTCGAAGGGTCCATGGCTTACAAAGGTGCCGCTTCCCTGTTGCCTGGTTAAGACACCTTCGGTTACCAGTTCCTGCAGGGCTTGTCTGACCGGAGTTCTGCTGATATCAAACTCCTGGCACAACTGATGTTCTGTGGGGATTTGCTCCCCGGGTTGCAGGGTTCCCTCTGAAATTACCTCTTTAATCACGGATTTTAACTGTAGATAGAGCGGTGAGGCGTCCTTGCCCTTGTTCAATTCTTTGTCAGCTGAGAAGTTACCCATGTTTACTTCACCTTATGTGACTTAAATTGTCTTTTGCACTCGTTATTTCTCATACTTGTATTAAAATAGTAAACTATTCTTAATGACAAATTATAAATTGCCCATAGTTTAAAGCAAACTTTTTCGATAAAAACGAATAATATTTATTAAACTAGTGGTTGGCCCTGTTTTGAATCAAGTGATTTCGAGCTTTGACCCGAGTTTAGTTTAGGAGACGTCTTTTTATCAAAACCTTGATTTTGCTGTAGCACTTGCTTAATTGGTGTAATTGTTGATAATCGTATAATTCTTATTTATTGTAACTCAGCTCATGGGCGCCATGAACTTGGTAATCTCCGAAAAGAAACAAACGAGCCGATCTGATAGAGTCTTAAAAATTGCTTTATCGATTGAGCACACTGGTTTAGATAAACGGCGAGCGAATACGAGGATTTTCGAAAAGGGAGGTCGGGCAGGATGAAGGAGCTGAGCAAATGGTTTCAGTCTCGCTGGACCTGGTTCCTGATAACGGCGCTGCTGGTAGTGATCATCTTATCTCTATCCACGCCGGAAGGTTTAACTGCCGAAGGCCATAAAGCACTTGCCCTGCTGGCTGCGGTCGTGGTTCTCTTTATAGCAGAACCGATATCGGCACCGGGGACGATCCTGTTTATCGCAGTCTACCAGGTCGTAATGGGACTTGGTACGCCCAATGCCGTAGCCAGATCCTTCATGCACGACGCTGTTTTCTTTATCATGGGAGCCTTGATGATTGGGGTCGCACTTACCAGCCAGGACGTGGGGCAGAGACTGATTCTGTTTCTGATCGACAAACTGGGCAGTAGCGCAAGACGAATAAGTTTTGCCCTGGTAAGCAGCTGCGCTCTGCTTGCGGGGTTTATTGCCGGTCACGTGGTGGCCGCCGTAATGACGCCCATGGTCCTATCTTTAGTAAAAACCATGAAGGAGACTACTGATAGGGCAGTGGCAGGGTTGAGCAAATATTTGCTATTTTCAGTTGCGTACGGAGCCAGCATAGGTGCACTCTACGCTCCGAGTGGCGGTGGTCGGAACATAATAATCCTCGGTTTTCTCCAGCGAATGCATGGAATCAATATTGGTTACGGGCAATGGATAGTCTATTCCTTTCCGATTACCCTGATATTGATCCCGATTACTTCGTGGATACTCTATCGAACGTTTCAGCCCAAGGTTACTGATCTTTCGGAAGCCACGGCCGGGCTACAGGCAGAACTGGAAGAGCGTGAGATAACCGGTGAAACGGGAGTTACCATAGCCATATTCGTTCTTATAGTATTTCTCTGGATTACCATGGGGAGAACCATTGGGTTGGGGATAATCGCTCTTATCGGGGCGATACTTTATCTCGTCTTTGGCATAGTCAGGTGGGAAGATTACCACAAGAACATCAACTGGGGAGTCATTCTAATTTACATGGGGGCACTCAGTCTGGGGTCTGTTCTGGAGAGTTCCGGAGCGGCCGGCTGGATAGCGAACATGGTCCTCTCCTTTGTTCGGAACGGTTTAGGGTTGAGCGGACTGGTTCCAATTACTCTGACCAGTTCACTATTGAGCATGACGATGACAAATCTGATGAGCGCAGGAGCTACGGCCAGTGTTATTGGGCCGATTACGCTCAAAATGGCCGAGATGGCAGCGATCAATCCGTTGGCCATGGGGTTGTTGACCGCAATTTCTACCTCGCTCGGTTTCTTGCTCCTGCTGGCGACGCCTGCAAATGCCATTATTTATTCGACGGGCCATGTAAAACCACGAGACTTTCTCGTGGCGGGAGTTTGGCTTACTCTAACCAGTTTCGTCGTCCTGTTTCTGGTCGTATTTACCTGGTGGATTCTTTTAGGTTTGATTTAGCTAGATGGGGAGTCGGGACAAATTCGTGTCTGGGGTGACTTTTATGAATACCGAGAATATAACTGTCTTACACCATCTTCGAGCCAATAAAAAAAGTAACTCGGAGCTGGGGTTTCTTGCGAGTATTCTCAACGGCAAAGCCGGAAAGATCGACATGATGTACGTTGAAGAGGTCCTCGCCCGCATCACTGACGAAGCGAGACGGGATTTGGCCGAAGAGCAGCGGATCAAGGAAGAGAGGCCTGCGCCGGAAGAGGTGCTGTCGCTGGCCAGGCAGAAGATGTCAGAAACCCTACATGAGTTTCAACTTAATACGATCTCCCCCGCAGGGGACCCGGTTGAGCTGGTACTGAACAGGCTGAAAGATGAGAAATACGACCTGCTTTCCCTGGAGGCTTACGGCAAGGGTGGGTTCCGAAAAAACATCCTTGGGGCGCATGTGAACAAGATAGTCAGCAAGTCTCCCATACCGACTCTCGTGCATAAGGGTGAGCTGGACTCCTGCGAGCGCGTCCTGATACATGTGCCAAACGACAGAGAAAGAAGTACCAACCTAACAAATTACCTGGCTAACCTCCTGGAAGGATCCAAACCGGCGATCACTTTTTTGGTTATATTGAGTGAGAAAGGAGAAAAGTTTGAAGGTTATATTTCGGGAGAAGAGGAATATCTTGAGGAGTCATTGGAGAATTACGCCCGCGAAGAGTACGGTTATTTAGACTTGGCCCAGGAAATCATTAGCGAGCGGGGAATTGATGCTGACGTCAGATATCGCACCGGAGAAATTCAGGAGGAGATACTGGCCGAAGCAAAGGAAGGTAGGTACGATATGTTGGCTTTCTCGCCGGAAAAACAAAATATTTTGACCAGTATATGGTCCGGCGACAAATCCTTAGAATTAATTAGGGATCTCGATATATCCGTTTTAGAGTTTCCACCACTGGAGGGGGACTAAAGTAGGATATACCACCGGTTGAATTAAGTTAACGAGAATAAAGCAATCCGTTTTTGGTTCCGGTAAAAGATATCTTGCTCTCGGTAAAAACCCCCGGAAAGTCTAGCAGCTGCTGGTCCGGTCCTTAATGGTTCCGTTCTCTAACAAAATTATTTCCGAGACGAGCTCCTTCATGAAATCTAGGTTTTGACCCGTTAGCAAAACGGATTTTTGCCGGTTTATTTGTTTTTGCAGGAGTTCCAATAGCCTTCCCTCAACTTCGTGCATCAGACCTTCTGTTGGCTCGTCGAGCAGCAGGAGTTCCGGGTCTTTGATCAGGGTTCGGGCGCTTGCCAGCATGGTTTGTTCTCCTCCGGACAGCTCGGACCCGCGCTGGTTAAAATGGCCTTCCAATCGGGGAAACAGTTTTATGGCTTCCTCTTTTACCGAGTTGTAATCAAGATCAGGGGTGGCAGCTTTCATATTGTCCGCCACGGTTAAAGGTCCAAAAACCCGGGTATCCTGAGGTATGTAGCCTATTCCCCTGTTAATTCTGTCACTTGTTCCCTTGCCTTCGAGGTGTTCGCCCTTGAATCGGATTTTACCGGTAGATTCTTCCAGCCCGAGAACCCCTTTTAAAGTAGAAGTTTTACCTGCTCCGTTATTACCGGTAATTCCTACTGCTTCACCAGCAGCGACTGACAGGTTTATATCCGAAACTGCCCGGTAATTACCGTAGAAGACGGATAAGTCCTTTAGTTCAAACATTGGTAAAGAGATTTCCGTCGTGATCCCCGGAAGTGCGGTGGTTGTCCGCGTAATGACGGAAGGTCTCCGATTGCCTTAATTGTTCCGGTTCTCCTTCGGCCAGCAGCTTTCCTTCTTTCAATAAGCCAATTTCGTCTGCCAGATCGTCCAGAACGCTCATATCGTGCTCCACGAAAACCATCCCCTCGAATCGGAATTTCTCATCGGAAGAAGGTCGCGAGAGATCCGAGAGTAATTGTACTATTCTCCCGGCGCTGGTTTCGTCAATCCCTGCAGTTGGCTCGTCCGCAAGGAGGACGTCCGGTCGTGTTCCCAGCGCCATTGCCAGGTCGAGCAACCTCCCCTCGCCACCCGGAAGCTCACCCGCTCGTTTGTCTGCTGACCATTTTAAACCAACCAGCTCCATAAGTCTCTCTACGGTTTCCCGAACCCCGGAAACATCAAGTAATTGTCCGGTTTGAGCCGCACCTGTCAAGTTTTCTCTGACTGTCAGGGAGCGAAATAGCCTGGGTCTTTGCGGCAGATAAGAAACTCCGGCCCTGCTGACCTGCTCCACCCCGGACTCGGTTATCGTTTCCCCTTTGAGCCAGATTTCGCCATCCGTTGGTTGCAGCTCGCCGGAAAGAAGCTTGAGAAATGTACTTTTCCCGGCGCCGTTTGGCCCCATTACTCCTTTTACTTGACCTGAATTTAGCGAGAAGTCGATCCCCTGAATTGCCGAAAAACCCGAGAAGTCCTTGCGGAGATTTCGTGTACTCAGTAAAAGCTCACTCATCGGCAGAACCTCTAATTTTTTCCAGAAGCCTCTGGAGAATTCCAGTTATGCCGTCGGGAAAGAGGGTAATTGTGGCTATCAATAACAGGCCAATGGTAGCGGTATAAAATTTCCCAGTCAGTGCAGATACTGTGTTTTTTACGAAGGTAAGTAAAGCTGCTCCGAGAAAGGGGCCGACAACCGTGCCGGTTCCACCGAGAACCGTCCAGACCACCGCGTCGGCCGATTTTGTCCAGTGGAAGAACCCGGCAGAGACGAAACCGGTGGTGTACCCATACAGGCCACCGGCAAGTCCGGCAATCCCGGCACCGATAGAAAAAGCCAGGATTCTAAACTTTTTCACCGAATAGCCGAGCAGGCGGGCCCTCTCTCTGTTGTCCCGTATCAATTTGAGACCAAGACCGATGGGGGAATTTACCAGGAGCCAAACCAACCCGACGAGAACCAGAGTTATCCCCAGGACAAGATAATAGTAGCGCTCGAGACCGAGAAACTTTCCCGGGACGACCATACCGTCGGTTCCACCGGTTAGCCAGCTATTGTCAGTCGCTAGAATGTAGAAGAGGATGGAACCGACAAGCGTGATTAGAAAAAACCGTGACCCTTTCGCTCTTACTATTGCTGCACCGATAACCAGCCCGGCTATGCAGGCGACCAGAAAGACAAACGTTAAAGAAAGGGCCGGGCCGAAACCCAGCTTTAACCCGTACAGTATCGAGTAGCCACCTATGCCGAAGAATATCGACTGCCCGAAGCTAAGCAATCCGGCGTAGCCGAAGACCAGGTCGAATGATAACGCGTAGGTTCCCCAGATCAGGATTTCCGTAAATAGAACCAGCTGGAACCTCCCGGCAAAGATCGGCAACACCGCGAGGTACGCGGATAGTACCGAGAAAGCAATTACCTTCCACTTGAGAGCTCGACTACTCCAGCGCAATGGGGATCACTCTCCGGTGCCGGATTCGAACAAGATAGCAAGTATCGCAATGGAAAAAGTCAGGATCAGTCCCTTCGTTGGATCGAGAAACGCAGTTGTTAGACTTCTTGTAGCCGCGAAGACGAAGGCAACCAGAGCGGCTCGCCATATTCTTCCCAGCCCGCCGAGGATTACGATCAGAAAAACAGTGGCAAAAATTCTTAAGCCCATATCCGGAGTGAGTGAGACGAGGGGAGCCATAAGAGATCCACTTAACCCGGCCAGACTACCCCCTAGCCCAAAACCAATCAAGTTAACCTTTTGGACGGGTATCCCGATGGACTGACTCAACTGACTGTCTGCACGAGTGGCCCGGAGAAGTACCCCGAGACTTGACCGCCGAAGCAGGAACCAGAGGGATAAAAGCACCAGTCCGGAGATAGCGGCTACGAGTAGTCTGTAGTAGGAGTAGCCGGAACCGAAAACTGAAAAGGATTCCATAAAGGGGAGGGGGAGCCTGCGCGGTCTGCTGCCCCAGATTATCAGCGCCGAACCCTGGAGCGTCAGCATCGCCCCGAAAGTTATCATGACAGCTACGAGTGTTTTACCCCGAACCGGCCTAATTATCGCGCCAACCAATACAGCCAGTAAACCAACCACTAAAGGGGAAATGGCCAGTGAGGGCCAGAAGGTCCCCAGGCCTTTAAATACGACCAGGGAGGTGAAAGCACCAATCATGTAGAAGGACCCGTGCGCCACGTTTACAGTACCCATGAGGCCAAAAACTACGTTGAGTCCTGAGCTGAGCAGTGCCAGTACCGAGCCCCAGACAGCTCCGTTAAAAAGGCCAAAAGAAATTTGGGAGATGAGTTCCATGTTAACAGCCCGAACGAAGAATTTTACAGTGAACTATGAGGCTCGTATTCACCGGAAGCCGGCGCCAAGCGCTTTTTGATCCGTAAGGTTCCGTCCTCCACGCGCTGAATGTACTGAGCATGGAAGCCCTGATGGTCCATTTGCCGAATGTACTTCTCTCCCTGCGGGTGTTCGAGTGAGCCCTCAAGTGAGATACCTTCGAGCTGCTTAATTAAGCGGGGGTGATCCTTTTTCTCTCGCCAGCCGGAAGATTCTATCGCCATCTTAATCAGGTGCAGGTTCTCCCACGGGACCCAGAAATGAGAAGCATCGACTATGCTACCTCCAGGACCCGAACCGTCCGACTTTAGACCGACTCTTTCACGAAACTCCCTATTAAAGCTTTTCAGCTTGTCAGGTATTTCCTCTAGTCTTCTCGGGTAGTTCGTCACGGACCACAGGCCTTCGGCCCCGGGAAAGTCGACGCCCAGGGCTTCCACGCTACCCGTATTCCCAAAAATTTCGAGTTCATTGTTAAGACCCATTTCCTCGGCTCGCCTTACGCAGCCTAATGCGTCCGGACCGTAGAGGATGATAAATAATAAGTCCGATTCGTCGCTGTCAACTTTTTGCAGGTAAGGACCGAAATCGTCCGTGCCCTGAGGCACGGCTATCGACTGGACCAAATTTCCTCCGGCAACCTGAAGCCTGCTGCTCCATTCCTTTAGAGCGGATTGACCCATCGCGTAGTTGGCGTAAATAACCGACCAGTTGGTCCCCAGGTTTTCCATAACCCAGCTGTAACCGGATTGCGCGTGGGCTTCTACGCTGTAGTTCGTACGGAAGACGTATTTATGCCCACGATTGCCCGTAATTTGTGTCGCTTCGCCAATTGGAAAATAAGGAACGGAAAAGCGGCGCGATACCGGAATGCTTGCCAGGCAAACCCCTGAGTGTTGAGATCCCAGTACTACGTCTGCTCCCCGCTTAAGCACCAGCCGCCTCATTTTTCTACTTCCTGTTGCCGGGTCCGTTTCCGTATCCTCGTGGACAAGTTTTACTTTTCGACCAGCTATTCCCCCTTCCGAATTGATCTTTTTGGCCGCCGCGCGGGCACTTTTCAGGTGCCAGTGCCCATAAGTTGAAAGCCCACCGGTCAATTCCACCTGCAAGCCTACGGTAATTGGTGAGGCAGCAGAAGCCTGTAAACTGAACGAACCCGTTAAGAGTCCGATTCCCGTACCGAGCAGCCCCTTCAAAAAAGAGCGTCTGGTGTGCCGATCCCGATCCCAGTTATTCATGGTGTCAAAGGTGTCACTCCCCCAGTATATTTTTAATAAAGCTAACCCGGTAACCCGGTAAAATCAACTTGGCTCGATAGAGCCGTCTGGTCTTTATAAAAAAATCATTAGAAATTCGTATATTTCTTGTAATTTAAAATTGTGATTGTTAATTTTTATAACAATTGAAGTCCTGTTATTCACTGTAAGTCATGACTGTATTTTATTGAACAAAAAAGCTCGGAGTTGTACAAAGCTTTGAAAGCAATGAGCCTTCAACCTTCCTCGTTTTATAAAAATCAGGTTGATGATCTGTAAGTATTGACTAATGTCAACGCTTTTGAGCTAAAGGGAGGAACGATTGGATAATTCCCAAAACAACGGTTCCGATGCAGATGAAAACCTGTTAAAAACCATAAAAGGCCTTCCCAACCAGGTGTTTCGCTATTATCGCGATGATGAAAACGATTACGTTATTACTTTTAGCGAGGGCGGGATAGCTGAGGAATTTGGCATGACAACCGATAAAGTTGCAGGGAAGTCTCTGGAGGAGGTCATGGGAGAAGAGGCCGCAAGCAAGTACAAAGAGTACTACGATCGAGCTTTTGCAGGTGAAACTGTAAGATTTGAGGTGGAGCAGTACGGGCGCTGGTTCTTCAACATTGTCTCTCCTCTGTATCCGGAATCCAGCCCAGGCAGAGATGAAATCGTCGGGTACGCAGTTGACGTCACCCAGAGGAAGAAGGCCGAAAGGAGGCTCTCTTTTGCTCAGCAATTTGCCGACGTTGGTACCTGGGAGTACGATTTCTCGGACAATTCGCTCTTCTGGAACACCGAATGCGAGCGTCTTTTTGGCCTGGAGGAAGGCGAGTTTGAAGAAACCTACGAGGACTTTCTAGGGCGTGTTCACCCTGATGACAGGGAGCTTGTAAGGAAAGAAACGGCCCCGGACGTCCTACAAAAGGAAAAATCCAACATCAAGTTCGAACACAGAATACTCAAAGCAGATGGAGAAACTCGCTGGGTCCGAGAGGTGGCACAAACAGTTACCGCCAGCGGCACGCAGCCAGAGCGTGTCGTCGGAATGGTTATGGATATTACGGACCAGAAGGAAACGCAAAAAAGGTTAAAGGAGAGCGAGGAAAAGTATAGGGCAATCGTTGAGAAAAGCCACGACGGGATATACATCCAGAGAGGCGATCGGTTCCTCCTGGTAAACGATCGGATCAGTGAGATCATCGGCTACAGTAAGGAGGAGCTCTACGAGAAAAACGTCTGGGATCTGTTACACCCGGAGGACGTAGAGTTCGTTAAAGAAATCGCTGAAAAAAGAGCCGCTGGAGACTCAGCCCCTTCCAAGTACCAGGCACGAGCCGTAACTGAGGGAGGGGACGTCGTTTACCTTTCATTTTCCGCCACTTCAATTTCCTACGAAGGAGATCGGGCAACGCTCGGGTCCATTAGAAATATTACCGAGCAGATCAGGGCCGAGGAGGAACTACGGAAAAGCAAGGAGCGCTTTGAAGACATGGCAAACCTATTACCTCAGCCCATATGGGAAACGGATAGCGAGGGCGTATTTACTTACGTGAACGAGGCTGCTTACGAAAAGTTCGGGTACAGCACAGAGGAGCTGGAAAGCGGGATAAAGATGACCGACGTGGTGGTTCCTGGTGAAAGGGAAAGAATCAGAGAAAACTTCAATAGATCCCTGGAAGACAGGGCCCAGGACGGACGCGAATACACGTGTATGACCGCTGAAGGGGAGGAATTTCCCGCCTTGGTCTACAGTTCGCCTATAACTGACGAGGGAGAGCTGGAGGGAGTAAGAGGAATCACCCTGGATATAACGGAAGGGAAGCGAACCAAGGAAAAACTGGAACGACGCGCCGAACTTGAGAGCCTTTTGCGGGAGCTTTCCGGGCGGTTTCTTTCTCTGGATTGGAAAAATATCGGAAAGGTCATTGAAAACGCTCTGGCCGATATAGGGGACCTGCTCAACCTGGACAGGACGTACGTATTCAAAATTGACCGAGAAGAAGAAGTTATGAACAACACCCATGAGTGGAGTGCTCAGGGTATAGGCGCTCAGAAGGAAAATTTGCAAAATATACCCCTTGCGAGCGTGCCGGCCTGGATGGGAACACTGGAAGAGCTGGAAAGTATAGAGGTAAAAGACATTGCGGATCTTCCTGATGAATGGGAGTCCGAGAGAAAGATTCTCGAGTCACAGGGCATCAAATCCCTGCTGGTGGTGCCTATATCCTACGGGGAGAAACTTATCGGTTTTGTTGGATTCGATTCGGTCACTGAAATGAGAGAGTGGAGCGAAGAAGAAAAGGACCTGCTTCAGGTATTTGGCGATCTGGCCGGGAGCGCGCTTTTCACTTTAAAGACCGAAAAAGAGCTCCAGGATAGAGAAAAGAAGTACCGAAAGATATTCAACAATGCCAACGACGCCATGTACCTTCACGGGGTAAAAGAAGGTATGCCGACTGAGTTCATGGAAGTAAACGAAGTGGCTACCGAAATGCTTGGCTACAGCCGGGATGAGCTGCTTTCGATGTCCCCCAGAGATATTGACTCGGATACTGCCCCCGATAAAATGTCATCCATAATGGAAGAGTTGGCCGACAGTGATAAAAAGACATTTGAAGTTCAGCACCGAAAAAAGGATGGAAGCCTGGTTCCGGTGGAAATCAGCGCCCACCTCTTTGAAATGGGTGGTGAGAAAGTTGTGCACGCAATTGTGCGGGACATTTCCGAAAGGAAGGAGCATCAGCGCGAGCTCGAAAGAGCCACGCTTGAAACTTTGCATGCCCTGAACCGGACCATCGAGGCCAAGGACGAGTATACAGGTAGCCATATAGATAGGGTTCAGGATTTTTCTGTTGCACTGGGCGAAAAGCTTGAACTATCTGATGAGCGGATGGAGCAACTGGAGTACGCATCGATACTGCATGACGTAGGTAAAATCGGAATTGACGATTCTATTCTAGGCAAGTCCGGTCCACTGACGGAAGAAGAGTGGGTGGAGATGGAAAAGCACCCGAAAATTGGTGAGAGAATAGTCAGCCAGGTGGACCGGCTGGAAAAGGCCGCCAAGATAATCGGACAGCACCAGGAAAAGTACGATGGTTCCGGCTACCCGGCTGGATTGAGAGAAGAAGAAATAAGCCTGGAGGCAAGAATCATCGCCGTTGTCGATGCCTGGGATGCCATGCGAACGGATAGACCTTACCGCGATGCTCTCACAAGGGGCGAGGCCAAAAAGGAGCTAGAGGAAAACAAGGGGACACAGTTCGACCCAGAAATCGTGGACCTTTTCCTCGAGATGATCGAGGGGGAACGGCTGGAGCTGGGTTGAGGAATCTAGAACTGCGGTTCGATCCTGTCACGGATTACATGGTCTTTTGAAGACTGGGGAAATAAGCTCAAATGGAGTAATGCGAGCTTGGACGTGGTTTGATCCAAAAAACCAATTTTTTATTGGTAAAAGGTCAACACTTCCAGGGTTGAAGTTATATCCACCTGAGTAACGGTTACCTGGTTGGGAGTTTCCAATAGAACCGCCGAAAAGTTTGCAATATTTGATATTCCGGCGGATATCATCGAATTGGCGGTTGATTGAGCTTCTTCTGCCGGTACGGAAATAATCCCCACCTTAACGTCTCGGGCTTTTACTTTTTTCTCCATGACACGGGCATTGTCCACTCTGACTCCTCCGACGTGCGAACCAATTAAGTCCGAATCGACGTCAAAGGCCAGACTTATTTCAAAACCCCAGTTTTTGAAGCCTCTATAATTTAACAGAGCAGTCCCCAGCCTCCCGACCCCGGCCAGAGCTACTTCTACCTTCCGATTCACCCTGAGGAGTTCGCTCAATTCGTCAATTAGCCTGTTTACGTTGTAGCCTCGCCCCTGTATTCCGTAATCGCCGAAGAAGGAAAGGTCTTTTCTCAGGTTAGAAGACCTGATTCCTGGAAGGTCCTCGACGAGTTCGTTCGAAGTAACCCATTCCTTGCCGGATTCGCGGCAGATTAATAGCCGGCGCAGGTAAAGCGGGAGCCGTCCTGCAGTTTCTTTTGGTACCTCGTCAATGTCTTTTTTCTCGTTGGGCAAGGATTACACCTTTAGTTGTTCAAAATAATGAATACCCCGTATTCCTTAAGTATAGTGATTGTGAATGCAATATCAAATATTTACGTCTTTTTCCGAGTCCGGTCCTTTGGGGCCATTGGTTGACTGAAGGAGAAATATTGTCTGTGCGGACGGTGCTGCATTATGAACAGGAGAGCTGGGGTAACCGTTAAACTAAGAAAAAACAGTAGAGGGGGATAATAGGTCTCCGGGCTCTCACGAGGGAGCCCGGAGATAGGACTTATTCCATTGAATGGTAACTACGAACGGCGAGAACGAGCAGCGCCAGGGAGAAGAAAGCCATTATCCCTATATCCATCATTATCGTGACTCGAGTGTCGAAGATGGTGATACCAAGTCCTGACTCGGGGAGCCTTTCCATCATTTCCGGGGTAAAGCCCATGGAGATGAAGAAGAATTGTCGAACCGAGTCTACCAAGTAGGAAAAAGGGTTAACTCTCACGATTGCTGACATCCAAGTTGGGATGTCCTTGAGTGGAAAGAAAGCACCGCTGAGAAAGAACATCGGCATGACGAGGAAGTTCATCACCATTTGAAAACCTTCGGTCGAATCGAGTTTGGAGCCGATGAAATTGCCCAGACTGGTAAAACCGATCGAGCCGAGCAAAACTAGACCCCAGATTTTCAGAACCAGCACGGGCGTCACGGATACACCGACCAGCGGCGCAAATATGAAAAGCAGGGTTGCCTGAATCATTGCCACCGTACTACCGCCAAGGATGCGGCCTCCAGCCACCGCAATACGTTCAACCGGAGCAACCAGTATCTCTTTAAGAAAACCATGATCTTTATCCCTTACTACGGACAGACCGGAAGAAATTGAAGTAAACAGGATGGTCATACCAATTATCCCCGGGAACATGAACTTCTTAAAATCAAGTCCCATTCCGCTTGCTCCGCCCATCATCTGTCCGATCGAAGAAGACAGGCCGGAGCCGAAGATAATCAGGAAGAAAAAGGGCATCATAAGTGAGCCGATTATTCTAGATTTTTCTCGCCAGTACCGCAATACTTCCCTGTACCAGATTATCGCGCCGTGCTTAATGGGGTCCATTAGGTTCACCTCCCGAATTTACGAAATCGTCTTCCGGTCCCTTTTCCCTGATTTCCTTACCGGTTAGATGCAGGAAGACGTCGTCCATAGTCGGTTCGTGCAGGTTGATGGATTTGATATCCTCATCGATCATACTGGTGAGACGCGGAATCCATTGTTCTCCCTTATCTACGGTGAGTTTGATCTTTGAGTCAACTTTTTCGGCCTTCAGGTTGAAATTGTTCTCAAGCGCTCTGATGGATTTCTCGTTGTCCGCGGTTTTCAAAAAGATCAAATCACCACCAAGCTGGTCCTTTAGGGTTTCGATGGTATCCAGAGCGATGATTTCCCCTTCGTCTATTACGGCGGTTCTTTCGGCCAGTTCTACTTCGTCCATGTAGTGCGTAGTTAAAAATATGCTGAGATCTTCTTCCTGTTTCAGCTCCTGAATGTAGTCCCAGATGTGGTTTCTCGTCTGCGGGTCCAGGCCAAGCGTGGGTTCGTCCAGGAATAGGACTTTCGGATGGTGAATTAACCCACGAATTAGCTCGAGTCTGCGCTGCATCCCGCCTGAATAGTTTTCAGTTCTTTCGTCCAGGCGGTCGGATAGACCGACTCGTTCGCTCAAATCGGCAATTCTTTCCCTTATAGTGTCTTCGGGAACGCTGTAAAGCCGGCTGTGAAAACTGAGATTCTCTCGGCCGGTCAATTTGTCGTCAAGGCTGTTAGTCTGGAACACTAACCCGATTTGTTTTCTCACCTGCATCGGTTCCTGCGAAACGTCCATCCCCGATATCTTTCCACAGCCGGACGTAGGCCTGAGCAAGCCGGTTAACATCTTGATGGTGGTCGTCTTACCGGCTCCGTTTGGCCCGAGGAAGCCAAATATTTCTCCCCGGTAGACCTCGAAACTGATGTGGTCGACGGCCTTGAGGTCCCCGTAATTCTTGGTTAAATCCTCTACTTCTATCACCTTTTTCATTTTGTCATGCCTCCATATTTTCCAGCTCGTCGAGCTTTTCGTGCGTTTCTTCCACGAGTTTCATTAACTCTTCCTGGTCGAAGTCGGGGTCGTCTATTACCTCGTTCAAGCGATGGTGCAGTCCGTGAACTTTGGTCCTCAACTTGTTTCCGTTTTTGCATTCATCTTCCATCCTTTCGGCGACCCTTTTTATGCCTTCTTCGTTGAAGACCTGCGAAAAGACGATCATGGAATTCTTCAGGCTTTCCTTCATCTCCTTTCTCGCTTCTGCTGCCTCCGCGTACGCTGCCTCGCCCTTCTCGGTAATGATCCAGGGGCTACCTCCGTCCGATCCTTCGCCCTCGATTAACCCTTCTTCCTCCAGCGATTCCAGCAAGGGGTAGACGGAGCCCGTCGAGGGTTCCCAGAAGCCAGTTTCCTCCTCGATCTTCTTTATCAGCCCGTAACCTGTATAGGTATCATCGGAGAGCAGCTTCAATATATAGTACTTTAAGAATCCTCTTCTTACGCCCTGCATGATCTCCTCCTCTATTGGTAACGATATGTCGTTACCAACACAATAATAATTTTGGTCGCACCCTGTTTCAAGCTGGTTTACTCGGTCAACAAGTGGAATATCTTAGTTTAAAGCTTTAAGTTATCTTGAAGATAGTCAATTTACCCACAGAATACCTCCCGGAACTTGACTGAAACGGATCCGGGGTTATAATTTAAATGAACATTCATTCACTAGCCGGAGGAATTATGGAAAAGGGCGAAAAAAGTAAAAAAGCGTTGATTAGAGAAGCCGCGACGAGAGTCATTTCTCGTAAGGGGTATTTTCAGACGCGACCAAAGGACGTAGCGGAAGAAGCGGATATATCGGTGGGAACTATCTATAACTACTTTGAGAGCAAACAAGAGATATTGGTAGACATCTTTTCCAAGGAGTTCTCCGATCGAAAGGAATTTTATCAGGAATTATCGGAAAGAGACCTGCCTCTAATTGAGCAGATAAAAAAGATCCTCAAAAGGCATTTTTCTCGGCTCTCCAACCATAAGGAGTTGATGCGGGTGATTATTCAGGAACGCTTCAAGCCGGGAAGCAAGCTGGGGAGGAAGTTAAACAGAAGTTACAGCGAAGTAATTTACTACATCGAGCAGCTAATTAAAGAAGCACTTGAGAAGGAGCAAATCCGTCCCTGCAACCCGAAAATTATTGCGGCTGCGCTATTCGGTTCCGTGGAATCCACTATTGCCTCCGGCATTTTGATGGACGAAAAAGATGAGGATAAAATTTTTAATCTGGCTCCAGAAGAGCTCGCGGAGTTCTTCTGGAACGGTTTGAAGAAGGAGAACTAAGTACCAGGAGTGATCAAATTGAAACAAAAATTCGTGACTGTTTTAACGGTTTTGGTTTTGTTCGTCGGTTTGGCCGTAGTGACCGGCGCTGGAAGCGAAGTAGCAGGATCGAAATTGCTGATAATTGACGAAACGGAATCGATGGAGATCTCAATGCGGGTTCAGGGCTTTGTCGGTGCGATCAAAAGCAGGTCGGACGTAGAGGTCTTGACCAGAATGGTTAAAACGGATGACCCCACTGCCAATCCTCTCGGGGGTTCGGAGGACCTCAAGGTCGATGCCGTCATCATCGTTCCGAGCACGATAGAAACAGGGAAGGTCAAACAGGTCTGGATAGCAACCCGACCGTACTCCGCGATACCACTGGAGATGAGGGCGGAAATGATGGGAATGATGGAACAACTCAAGCAAGGTATAGAGAAGGCGTTTTCCGGTAAAGTCAATGCCGTAGGCGTCAACGAGGACGTAATTCCGGCTTACTTTTCCACTCTCTTCCTTAGGGAGGGGGTGCTTAGATGAATTCAGCCGGTCGCTGGGTAGCGGATAATCCCTGGAAGGTAATTGCAGTTACCCTGGTAATAACGGTTGCTTTCGGGATATTTATACCCGGAATAAACATGGTGACGGATTTTCGGGAGTATCTATCCTCGGATAACGAAGCAATCAAGGCAGTAAACGAGGCGGAAGAGAAGTACGGCTCCGCCAGCATGATCCAGGTAAGCATCAAACCCGAAGGCACCATATTTGAAAAGGACGTACTCGAGAGGATCAAAGGACTGAGAGAGGATATCTCGGGAGTTGCGGGTGTGCAGAGCGTAGAAGGGCCACTGAACTCACAAATTATAGTTGGCAGGGAAGACAGCATAGAGGTCGGTCCGGCTGCATCCGGGGGTAACGTTCCCGCCAGCCCATCGGACATGGAAGCTTACAGGGAAAAACTGTTGCGGAGCAAGTTACTTGAAGATCGTGTCGTATCCGGATCCGGTGACGCGGCTGCACTGTCGGTCGAGCTCAAAGCCGGCGTAAATATAAAGGAAGTGGGTACCGAGGTGCGGGAGGTCGTTGCTGGGTACGACGGGCCCGAAACAGTAGAACTAGCCGGACAACCTTATTTGAACTCCGCCTTTTCCGAGGCGATAACGGACGATTTGACAATACTGATCCCACTGGTTTTCCTGGCTATAATAATCGTTCTTTACGTGACTTTCCGTAGTCCCAGGGGCGTATTGTTGCCACTGCTGGTCGTAGCCTTGAGTATTACCTGGACGGTCGGCTTAATGGCACTTACGGGTATTCCTTTTACGATGGTATCCTTCATACTCCCCGTCATACTGGCAGCCGTCGGGAGCGCCTATTCGATCCACGTGTTAAACTCTTACTACGAACGGGCTGAAAAAGAACTTACCGAGAAGGAAACCATCGTAGAGACGATAAAATCAATGTATTCACCGGTTGCTATGACGGGCTTAACCACTGCTGCGGGCTTTCTTTCTCTTGTAAGCGCCTTTCTCATCCCGCAGCGCCAGTTCGGTATCTTTGCCGCAATAGGGGTTATGGTTGCTGTTGCCCTGTCATTGACGCTGGTCCCGGCGATACTTTCCCTGCTTCCTTTTCAGAAAAAGAGCGAGCTCCCCGGATTCCTGGCTTTTCTCACCCCGATGACGGAGCGTGTCTCCAGGTCTTTCAGCCACTTCGTGGCGGAGCGCAATAAGTTGGTCGTAGGAATCTTTTTCGTCTTTTTACTGGTATTTATCGGAGGGGCACTGACCCTGCAGGTCAATACTTCTTATACCGCAATTATCGGTAAGGATAGTAAAATGACGGCGGGAATGAATTCCATGGACGAGAACTTTGCTGGTTCTCAGCAGTTGCTCATCGAGATAGATACCGGCAGGAAAAACGGCCTGAAGGACCCGGAAGCCCTGCAGCAAATGGACGAATTTCAGGAGTGGTTAAAGAACAAGCAGGGCTTACAGATAAATAAGACCGTTTCCATTGTAAATATTGTCAAGGAGCTTAACCAAAAATTCCACGGCGGTGACCCGGAATACTACAGGGTGCCGGATAACCAGCAACTGGTTTCTCAGTTGCTTCTCCTTTTCAGTTTCCAGGGAGGGAGCATGGGCAGGCTGGCGCTTGGTGATTACTCTGCCGGGGAAATCACGGGCCTCTACTCCCAGTCGAGCAGTCCGGAGATAAATAAGCTGGTGCAGTCCGTCAGTGATTATCTCAATGAGAACTTCTCTTCCATAAATGCGCGGATGGTCGGAAGCACTAAGGTCCAGCAGGAGATGTCCGACAAGGTGGTATCCAGTCAGATAATAAGTCTGGGGACCACTATACTAATTGCTGGGCTGATAGTCGGGATCATTATGAAGTCATTTTCAGCCGGATTAATCAGCCTGGTACCGCTGGTATCGGCAGTTGCGATCAACTTTGGCATAATGGGGTTTGCCGGAATCCCGCTTAATTTGGTCAACCTTATAGTCAGTTCAATCATGATAGGAATTGGGATAGATTACGCGATCCACTTGCTTGAACGTTTTCAGGAGGAGTACGAAGAGGATCGGGACAACCTGGAGGTATTCTCTACGGTGTTGAGAACTTCGGGTAAGGGCATATTTGCAAACGCAATGGCACTTGCCTTTGGTTTCGCGGTAATTGGACTATCGACATTTAGTTCCATTACTACGGTAGGCTTTCTCCTGTCGATGGCGATGGTGGTTAGCATGGTGAGCACTTTTACCGTGATACCTGCGGTGCTTTTTCTCTTCAAGCCGAAACTGCTCGAGGATTAGTGGAGAAGGATGAACCTGAAGTTCAAATTTTGAAAGACAAACACGCGATAAAATCTTAGCGAGGTGATTTATATGGTGTCCAAATACAGCAAGAAGTTAATTGTTTCGGTATTTTTGGTGACGTTCTTACTGTTCGCGCTCGGGGCGGTCGGTTTTTCAGCTGACGGCCTGACCGGTAACGAAATACTTAAAAAGATGGACGAAAAGAGCGAGATGGTTACGGGCGGGGAGATGCTTTCGATTATCAATTTTCAGAACGTAAACGCTGACGGTACTGAATCCAGTTATAAATTTGGTGCACTAGCACGCAAGAAGGGTGGCGAGCCAAACCTGACCCTGATCTACTACCTGGAACCGGAATTCGTCAGGGGTTCAATCTTTCTGACCCGGGAAACGGAAGCTGGTAAAACGAACATGTGGCTCTTCCTTTCCGCTCTCGGTCAGGCAAAGGAGCTTTCTACTTCCAAACAGGAAGGTAGCTTCGCCAACAGTACCCTGTCTTACGAGGAAATTGGTAGCCGGACGATGAGCGACGATTACAATGCAGAAATCGTCGAAGAAACCACGTTTCAGGCTGGGAATCAATCGGTACCTGCTTACAAGCTAAGCCTGACGGCCAAGGAAGGGAGCGATCCCCAGTACCCGGAACAGATGGTCTGGATTGGCAAGGACAACTGGGTCCTGCTCCGTTCGGAAAACTTCGATTCCGAAGGTCAGCTGATGAAGAGGATGGAATTGAAAGAATTGACGACTTTTGAAGGTAACACTGTGACCAAAAAGTTGGTTACGACCGCGGTTGATACGGGTGCTTCAACCACGGTAACTTACGTCAAGCGGGAAAGGCCCGAGAAGGATATACCGGACAGCGTCTTCCAGTCTGAAAACCTTAAAGGCTTTGATCCCTCCAAGTGGGGACTGACGGAATAGAAAGTCCTGGGTACGGGGCTGGGTTTTTACCCGCCCCGTTTGTCCGGCTGGGAGTGTGGACCGATGGTAGAAATGTCAAATCACACTGCTCGGGCGGTTCGCCGGCGCTCGCGCTGGCTGAGTTTGAAGCCGGCCTTCCTGTAGGTGTATTCCGTCAATGATGGAATTTTTCGTGTAAAAACCTTCAGTTACTGGATTATTTTGCTGCTTGATGTACGGCGGGATTAACTGAAAAATTAGATGAACGATAACAGAATTGATGTCTGGTTTTTGTCGATCAAGACAGCAGGTCGGTTACCGGAAGAGGTGCGTAAACCGATGAAAACGATGAAGTATAGCTTGCCGATTGTGCCGGAAACCGGGAACAGCAGGAAGTTGAAATTTGACGGTGAACTGCTGGGAAGTTCGGATAGACCCCTTGATGGTACTGCCAGATATAAGACTTCAGTAGAGATATATCGGACGAGCGATGGTTTATACCTGACTTACGTGGCTTACAGGGATAAAGATGGAAACATAGGTCAGGCAGACTGTATAAGGACGGAATCGCTAGATTTCAAAGCGGTGAGGTCGTCTTTGAGGCGGGCCAGTATATATCCGGGCAAGATATTTGCTCGAGCATTATACAAATCCTTCAGGTCTCTAGAGAAGAGTCACTGAAACAGATAAAGATATCAAGCCTGGCAAGGAGTGTAAAAATACTGAGAGGGACAAACGACAACCTCCATTGGGTAAAAACCCGCCGGCTAAAACCGGCGGGTTTTCTTAATTCTCAGTGAGTGATTAGAGAATTTTTGTCGTCTTACGTTATCCCCTGATTAGGCGGTCATTCCACCGTCAATCACGAACTTGGACCCGGTTATGAATTCGCTCTCGTCCGATGCGAGGAAAAGTACGAGGTCGGCCATGTCTTCGTTTTTGCCGTAACGGCCCAGCGGAATTTGCTGTTCAAACTGTTCCTTGCACTGTTCTGGGGCGTCCGGAGCAAAACCCTCTTCCAGTGACCGCATCATCCTGTTGTCGACCGGTGACGGGTGTATTGTATTGACGCGAATATCGTCTTCTGCCCCTTCGAGTGCACCGACCTTCATTGCACCTATGGTGGCGTGTTTGCTTGCTACATAGGGCATCACGTTGGCCGTGCCTTCGATTCCAGCAACTGAAGAAGTGATTATGACGCTACCGCCACCGTTTTCCCGCATGTAAGGAAAGGCATGTTTCATTCCTAGCCAGACACCTTTGACGTTCACATCCAGAACCTTATCAAACAGGTCCTCAGGGTAATCAGTTAGGGGCGTAACGTCACCCTCGATCCCAGCATTGAGGAAAAGAACATCGATACGGCCGAAGAGATCTATGGCCTTTTCGGTGTATCCTTTTACGTCTTCATTCTTGCTTACATCGGCTGCGTAAGTGTAGATTTTGTCGCTCCCGATATCGTTTTTTGCCTCTTCCAGTGCTTCTTCTTCTAAGTCAACGAGCAGAACACCCTCGGCACCTTCCTCTAACATGCTTTCCGCCGTTGCCTTGCCAATCCCGCCAGCTCCACCAGTTACGATCGCGTATTTGTCCTCTAGTCTCATATTTTCTCCTCCTGATTTGGATAGAAGATCTTGAGTTTCCAGCTTTATGCTGGTTGTATTAATTAGCGCTTCGTCTTAGTTAAGTGTGATAATTAAAATTAGTGAACGTGTTCACGATTACTAATTAATTCTACGGATAATCCGGTCGATTTCAAGTGTTGTTTTGAAATAAAGCCGGATCCGGCAGGAATTATGGTTTCTCAGTTAATGTCTGACTTTACGATGTGTTAACTTTTACTCAGAACTTTCACCATTAATAAAACCCCTTTACAATTATGAGCTTGAAAACTTCAACCGGGCAAAACTTCAGCGTGAAAACATGATTTTTACAATAGTCGATAGTCCGGGGGTTTCTACCCCCGGTGTCATGATGGGTCCAAGTGCAGGTTC
>Ga0207414_1000104_pt1 | contig 41500 bp, 41 predicted proteins | sample PonA231FremontCA_2_FD_187269 | JGI IMG/M metagenome (GOLD analysis project Ga0207414, IMG submission 187269) | Marine sediment microbial community from Fremont, CA, USA - Pond A23 Sediment 1 (SPAdes) | ecosystem: Environmental > Aquatic > Marine > Unclassified | place: USA: Fremont, California...
GGCCCGGATAACGGTGCCCTGACATTTGTCATGAACAACATGGGTGTCGCAGAGGTGCGACGAATCGCCAACTACGATTGGATGATCGGTGAAGAAGGAGACAAGCTCTTCGACTACAGGGACATCCTTCCTCCGGCTGCCGCTACCCTCGCGTCCGGTGAACCGTTTTCTCAGGCCGGACCAACTTGCCTGAACTACAAGAAGCTGGACATAAAAAAATCAGCGATTCAAGAGGACTCCGTAGTGGGTGAGGTAATTTTGATTGACAGTTATGGAAACATGCAGGCCAACGTGCAGGAAAATCAGCTGGAGAAACTTGGTCTGGATGTTGGGGATAAGGTCAAAGTCCACGTAGCCGACGTTACAAAGACAGTAGAGTATGCAAACACGTATTCGGACGTTCCGGAAGGGGACTTCCTGATTTTTAAGGCGGATACCGACTTTATCGAGATCTCGATCAACATGGGATCGGCTAAAGACGCTTTCGAAGCAGAGCTTGGAGACGAGGTAGTCTTTGAACCGGTAGAGTCTTAATCCCTTACATTATAGCAGTTGTTCGGGCAAGACCAGTTACCGGGCTGGACGGAAGCGAGTTCAGCCCGGTTTTTTCGTAATTTATGACAAAAGACTTTGAGAAAAGTTGTCAAGAAATTACCGTTACTGCAGCAGATTTTAAAGAATCGGCCCCACCACGTGCCCGATGTAAAGGACTATAGAAGAACTGACCGTGATCAGGACGTTATCGTCAATCGGGCCGAACTCGTACTGTTCTATGTAGGATGCCACTACGGCCGAAATCAGGCCCCAGAGCGGTATACCTACTGCACCTGCGAGGAAGTAGCCGGCAGGGGCAGTTACAGCCAGCATGAAAACGTTCCCGATCAGGCTCTTCGTCCTTTTACGAAATAAGGCATTCCTTACAACACCCGTGATCCCGTCGCCAAAGGCCATGAAAATCGGTGGAATAATCGCCGCCCAGGGGTTGCCGAGGACTATCCACAGCGCAAATACCGTTACACCCCACATGAAGCAAAAGTGGACTTCGTTCTTGTTCTTTTCAACTTGAACCCATTCGAGCAGTTCTCCGGTAAGATGTGGTATCAGCGTGGCCACGGTGAGGGATAGCCCAATGATAAGCGGGAAGGCGTAAGGAAATGGGAAAGTACCACTCCTAAATACGAAGGGAACTGCAAAGAGAACTACTCCTCCGGCAAGCATATGAACTATCTTTCTGTCATAGTAAACGGCGACGTTCTTCTCGACGCCACGATTCCTCATCCAGATGTACGGATACTCCGTCAGCCTGGTAATTAACAGGGCATAGAGAGTAAGAATTACGGTCCAGGCAATTTGACTGTTATATATTGCGAGTAGGAAGTTCACTGTATCATTCCTCTATAAATATTTTTACTAGTTTACGAGAGCCAACCGCCTTCCTCAAAGATAATCTAATAAACCAAGACCGGACCCATCCGAGTGATTTTAGCACCCGACAAACCGAAAAACCCCGATAATAAACTGGATTTGGGGTAAAAATAGTTTGAAATGGAGACGAAACTATAATAGACTGAATAAAATCAACCCTGAGAACATTAAAAATGACAGACGAAAATAATCCTTTAATACAATTTGACTCCGTCGTAAAGAGATTCCCGGGCGTGGTTGCCAATGACGGGGTCACCTTCACGGTAGATAAGGGGTCAATTCACTCTCTGCTCGGCGAGAACGGTGCCGGCAAGACCACCCTGATGAATATTCTCTACGGCTTATACCAGCAGGAAGAAGGTACCATCCACCTCCGCGGCGAGGAATTTAAAATAGACTCTCCCACCAAAGCAATTGAACTCGGCATCGGCATGGTGCACCAGCACTTTAAGCTCGTGGAAAACCATACCGTGGCGGAGAACATAGCCATGGGGCTTTCGAGTGCCAGCACGATAAGGCCGACGAAGGATATCGAGAGAAAGCTGGTGGAACTCGCCGGACAGTACGGCCTCGAAGTTGATCCCGAAGCAAAGATCTGGCAGCTCTCGGCCGGGGAGAAACAGAGGGTGGAAATCCTGAGGGCACTCTACCGAGGGGCAGAAATTCTAATACTTGACGAACCGACTTCGGTCCTAACACCCGGGGAAACGGATAGGTTATTTACCGTGCTCGAGGATATGCGCTCCGAAGGCCGGACAATCATTTTCATTACCCACAAGCTGGACGAGGTAATGGAGATAAGCGACGTGGTCACGGTGCTGCGGGAAGGTAAGGTGGTGGATACGGTGGAGACGGCCTCGACTGACAAGTCGGAGCTTTCCCGAAAGATGGTCGGTCGTGAGGTCCTGTTTGACCTGGAAAAGTCCGACCGGGAGAGAGGGCCGAAGATCCTCGAGGTCGAAAAGTTAAACGCAAAAAACGATAAAAGAGTGCAGGCAATTAACGACCTTTCTTTCTCCGTTCACGAAGGCGAGATACTTGGCATTGCCGGCGTTGCAGGTAACGGTCAGCGCGAACTGGCAGAAGTACTTACCGGCCTGAGGGAATCCACCTCCGGAAAGGTCCTGATCGACGGAGAGGACGTAACGAACACGTCTCCGAGGAATATCAGCGATAAAAACGTGGCTCATATCCCGGAAGACAGGATGAAGCAAGGTATAGTCGGTGATTTAAACTTAAAGGACAACGTCATACTAAAATCCTATCGCTCAACCCCTTTTTCAAAAGGTATCTTGATCAACTCAAGCCTGGTAGATGAACACGCACGAAAAATCATTGACGAATTCGACATCAAAGTTCCCGGTCCGGATACACCTGCAAATCTCCTATCCGGGGGCAATATCCAGAGGTTGATCCTGGGACGGGAGGTTTCTTCTAACCCGAATCTGATAATTGCTTCTCATCCGACTTACGGCCTCGACGTTGCCGCCGCGGAACAGATCAGGCAGCTTTTGCTGGAGCAGCGGGATAGCGGGGTCGGAGTTCTCTTAATTTCCGAAAACCTGACGGAGGTAACCTCAATCAGCGACCGGGTAGCTGTACTCTTTGAAGGAAAAATCATGGGAGTTGTGGAAAGCGGTGAACTGGAGAGGGAGGAACTGGGGCTACTCATGGCAGGGACCCCCCTGGAAGAACTTGAGGAGCGAGAGGAACCTGTTCAGGAGTGAAAATGCTAGATAACCTACCTTTTGAGATCGAAAAAAGACAGAACCCTACTGGGCTCGCAGTAATAACTGTTTCCTTTCTGGCACTGCTCGGCGCATTTCTCGTTGCCAGTATTATCTTCTGGGCTTACGGTGCTAATCCAATAAAAGCCTATCAGGTTCTTTTCAGCGGTGCTTTCGGTGGGGTTTACGAAATATCGGAAACCGTCAGAAGAGCCACCCCTCTCTTACTGGCCGGAATCGGTCTGGTTATTGCCTTTCGGGCGAAGTTCTGGAACATTGGAGCAGAAGGCCAGTTATTGCTCGGGGCAATAGCAGCCACCTGGGTTGCTCTCTTTAGCCCGATTCCCGACCCGTTCGTCATCCCAGCAATGTTCTTTTTTGGCTTCCTTGCTGGTGCGGCCTGGGGGTTGATACCGGCCTTTTTAAAGAGCAAGCTGGGAATAAACGACGTGATTACGACTCTGATGCTGAACTACGTCGCCATAAACCTGGTACTTTTCCTGGTCCAGGGGCCGTGGAAGGGAGACGAGCAGTGGGGCTTCCCTTACACGAACGAGTTTTCTCCGGCCGCTAAATTGCCGACGATCGGAACTACCAACGTACACTGGATTACCCTGGTTATTGGAGTTCTGGCTGCGGTTGTCATATACTACCTGATTAACAGAACGACTCCCGGCTTCGAAATAAAGGTGCTGGGGAGCAGCCCAGCTGCCGGTCGGTTTGCCGGGATGAGTTACGTGAAGACGACTCTGTTCGTCATGTTTGTTTCCGGCGGGATGGCGGGAATGGCCGGAGTGGGTGAGGTAGCGGGAATTCACCACATGCTGCGTAATCCGAACGAGCTTTCTCTCGGCTACGGCTATACTGCAATAATCGTGGCCTGGCTCGCAAGGAAGAACCCGCTGGCCGTCATAGTTACTTCGCTTTTCTTCGGAGCAATTTTTGCCGGGGGCGACGCAATCAAAGTATCACTCGGGCTTCCCTTTCAGATTACGGACGTATTCAACGGGTTGATTCTCTTCTTTTTGATTGGAAGTGAACTATTAATGAGTTATAAAATAAACTGGAGTGGAAGCAAATGATCGACGAATGGGTTGTCGGGACGCTCAGCAGAACCCTTGCTTACGGTACGCCTCTGTTGCTGGCCACGCTGGGTGAAATATACTCCGAACGATCCGGTGTCTTGAACCTCGGCGTTGAGGGTATGATGATTCTCGGGGCCGTGAGTGCCTTTGCAACGGCGTTTATTACGGGTAACCCCTGGCTCGGTATGCTGTTCGCCGGCCTTGCCGGGGCAGTCGCCTCTCTCGTTCATGGTTTCGTTTCCATAACGCTGCGGGCAAACCAGGTCGTCTCGGGACTGGCTTTGACCATGGCAGGTTTGGGTTTATCCGGTTTATTCGGAAAGGGTTTTGAAGGCGAACCGCTGGACGCCACTATTTCCAACATCTCCGTCCCCGTGTTAAAAGAGATACCCTATCTTGGCGATATTCTGTTCGTGGATCAGAATCCGATAGTTTATATAGCGCTTGCAATTACGCCGGTTCTTTCCTTCGTTCTCTTCCATACGTCGATAGGTATAACGATTCGTTCCGTAGGCGAAAACCCATCCGCCGCCGACTCCTCCGGCATAAACGTATGGCTGGTTCGTTACCTATGCGTCGCTTTTGGCGGCGTTTTGGCGGGATTTGCCGGTGGTTATTTATCAATTGCTTACAGGCCGGCCTGGACACAGGGGATGACCAACGGAATGGGCTGGCTGGTAATCGCTCTGACCATATTTGCTTCCTGGAATCCCTCCAGAGGTCTATTCGGTGCCTTCCTCTTCGGCGCCTTAATGCACCTGTCCTACCGGCTACAGCCATGGGTGGCACCGGAGCTTCTCAAAATGATGCCGTATGGAGCGGCAATTCTGGCGCTCGTCGTACTCTCGTTCGGTACCCTGAAAAAGAACATGGGGGCGCCAAATGCTTTACAGCAACCATATAGAAGAGGCGAAAAATAACCTCTTAACACCAATGGAGGTGGTAGAAAAATCATTCCGGATTGCTCAGTTCTTAGTTTCCCTGCAGGTTTGAAGTCTTTCTCTCTCGGCAGAATACCAAGGAGGTAAAAATGTTCGAGAAAAAATGGTATAGTATCCTTACGTTTTTGGTTATAGCTGGATTTCTGGCCTTCGGTCTTTCCGGCGTGGCAGTTGCCCAGGAAGACGATACGCTAAGAGCCGGCTTTATTTACGTTGGCCCGGTTGGTGATTACGGTTATTCCAAATCTCACGACGTAGGAAGAGAACACGTTGAGGAAATTTATCCCTGGCTCGAAACTTTTTACACGGAAAACGTACCCCCGTCAGACGTCGAGTCGACGATTGATCAGTTCGTCAACAACAGGGACGCCGATGTAGTATTTACCACCAGTTTCGGTCACATGGACCCGACCATTAGCGCGGCAGAAAGGTATCCCGATACAATATTCTTCCACTGTTCCGGTTACAAACGAGCCAAGAACGTCGGAACCTACTTCTCCGGTTTATACCAAACTTACTACCTCAGCGGTCTCATGGCAGGTGCCCTGACGGAAACCGACAAACTCGGTTACGTCGGAGCCGTTCCAACTCCGGAAGTAAAGCGACATATCAACGCCTTTGCAATTGGAATACACGAAGTTAACCCGGACGCAACTCTACACGTGCGCTGGCTCAACGCGTGGGTTGACCCGAGCGGAGCCAAAGAAGCAACCCAGGCTCTGATCGAAGAGGGCGTAGACGGATTTGCCTACACGGAGGACTCTCCATCCGTGCTGCAGACGGCCGAAGAAAACGGCGCATTCTCCTTCGCCCATTACAACCCGATGTACAGGTTTGCGGAAGAAGGTGCAGTCAGCGGTCAGGTCTCAAAGTGGGGAGCAATTTATCAGGACATTCTTTATAAGGTTTATTACGGAGTTTACACTAACGAGAATCTGAATAACGTGGACTACTGGTGGCTGCTCAAGGAAGGTGCCGCAGCACTGCAGGCCAAGCCCGGAATGAAGATAAATCCGGAATACGAGGAAGCGCTCAAATCGGCAACGATGGAAACCGATTACTTCGGCGAGATGAACGTCTACGATCTGGTTATGAAGAGACTGGAGCAGATGAAGGCCGACCGGGTGACGTTCGACCCTTACGTCGGTCCTATGGAGGACCGCAAGGGAATTCAGAGGTTAAAGGAAGGCGAATGGGCAACTCACGACGAACTCTGGCAGATTCAGTGGGCCCACCCGATTGTTAAAGGTCCCTGGCCCGGTGAACCGAAGGAATAAGGACAGTTTAAATGTTAAAGCAAGTAACTGACTACCATTATCCCGGCTCTCTCGAAGAAGCAGCATCGCTGCACGATCGGGAGAGCCGGTCGTTTTTTATCGCTGGCGGTACCGCTCTTGCTCTCTCCGACTCGAAACGTCCGGTCGAGTTAATTGACGTAGGAGGTCTTGGACTGGACGAACTCGAGCTTGACGAAGAAGCGGGAAAAATCGAAATCGGGGCTACTACGAGTATCCAGAATGTCATCGAGCATGAGGGTATTAAATCCGTCCTCAACGGCTTCCTTTCCGAAAGCCTGGAAGAAATTGGCAGCTATCCGATCAGAAATGCCGGTACGCTTGGAGGTTCGCTGGTTCACCCGTTCCCCTGGTCCGACGTCGTTACTATACTGTCAGTACTGGATACTGAAGTGACTTATTTCCACGATGGTGAAAGGAAAACCCGTGACTTTTCACGACTTTACGAACGCGACTTCAGGTCGGAACTAAACGATTCCGTGATAGAAAAGCTCAGTATTGACCTGGAGAACGAGACCAGAACTGCAGCTAGCTTCCACAAATTTAACAGGTCCGAATTCGACGTGGCAGCACTTAACCTTGCCTGCAGAATAACACATAACCAGGGAGAAATAGTCGAGGCGAGGCTGGCTGTGGGGGCACGGCCGATGCTAGCCGAGCGGGTAAAAGAAGTAGAAGAGGAGCTAGCTGGAGAAGAATTAGGGTCCGAGCTCGCCAGACAGGCTGGAAATATGGCTCCCGAATCCCTTGAACTCGGCGACGATAAAAAAATCAGCGGGGATTATCGGGAGACGCTGGCCGAAAAAATGACGACTGACGCAATAAAAGGGATTTACCAAGAGGTTTCAAAATGAATCTCGAAGCCACGATCAACGGAGAAGAACTGACGCTGGAGATAGAGCCAGGTGAAGTACTGCTTGACGTACTGAGACGTAACGGTTTCAAGAGCGTAAAGGAGGGGTGTAAAACCGGCGACTGTGGTGCGTGTATGGTGCTTGTCGACGGCAGTGCGATGACCTCATGCACTCTATTCGCCGCTCAGGTTCAGGGCGCGAATATTAAAACGGTCGAAGGGCTGGACGACGAGCTTGCCGGAAGCCTCAGGGAAAACTTTCTGGACAAAGGTGCAGTGCAGTGCGGCTTTTGCATCCCGGGGGTCCTGGTCAGTGCTTATTCGCTTTTAAGCTCCAACCCCGACCCCACGGAAGAAGAAATCAAAGCCGCTCTGGACGGAAATCTCTGTCGCTGCACCGGCTACGTAAAACAGATCGAAGCCATCAAAGAAACTGCAGAAGAACTGGGGGATTCTTAATGGTTGAAAACAGCGAAGACAATTCGGGTTTTGACGTAGTCAATCGGAGCCTGCAAAGGGTTGACGGTAAAGCTCTCGTCAATGGAAAACCGGTATTTGCCGGTGATTTTGACTATCCGGACGGGCTGGTAGCCGGATTACTGGAAAGCCCAAAAGCGCACGCAGAGATAACGGATATCGATACTTCTGAAGCAGAAAAGGTAGAAGGAGTAGTATCCGTTATCCACCACGGAAACGTACCCAGGGTCCCGCATACGACGGCCGGACAGGGTTACCCAGAACCGTCGCCTTACGATGCTTACGTATTCGACAAAAAGGTGAGGTTTGTCGGAGACAGAGTGGCAGCAGTAGCCGGCGAAACCAGGGAAGCAGTGGAAAAAGGTCTGGAAAAAATAAATGTAGAGTACCGGGAACTCGAGCCAATTCTCGATCCAGAGGAGTCGGCCGGCTCCGAAACCACGATACACGATGAAGAGGATTCGACGGGAATTTACGACCCCGAAAGAAACATAGCTGCAAACGTCGACATAGAAGTCGGTGATCCCGAAGCAGCCCTCGGGAGTTCGGACGTGGTGGTTTCGGAGAAGATCCGGACGCAGTTTGCCCAGCACGCTCCGATAGAACCACACGTATCGACCGCGTACATGGACGAAAACGACAGGTTGGTCGTCAGAACTAGCACCCAGGTACCCTTCCACGTCAGAAGAATTCTCTCCCAGATACTTGATATACCGATTGGCAGGATCAGAGTTGTCAAGCCGCGAGTTGGCGGCGCTTTTGGGGTTAAACAGGAACTGTTACTCGAGGACCTGGTCTCCGTATTCGCGCTCAGGACCGGAAGGCCGGTGACCATGCAGTACTCCCGTGAGGAAGAATTTATCTCCTCCAGAAACCGGCACCCGATGGAAGTAGAAGTAAAGTTAGGCGCCACGAATGAAGGTAAGCTGGAAGCAATCACGATGGAAGCACTCAGCAATACCGGAGCTTACGGGGCACACAGCTTGACGGTTCTATCGAACGTCGGCAGCAAAACCTTGCCGCTATACAACGAAGCGCCCGACGTCCACTTCCTCGGAAATGCCGTCTATACCAACCTGCCGGTGCCCGGGGCCTACCGGGGCTACGGCGCCCCTCAGGGCTACTTCTCTCTTGAAAGAGCCATGGACACTCTCGCCGAAGCGGTCGGAAAGGACCCGATCGAGATCCGGAAACTCAACCATATCCGGGAAGGCGAAACATCCCCGATATTCGAGAAGCTCGGGGAAGGAAAGGAGGGTACCGTCCAGTACATCAACAGCTGCGAGCTGGATCGGTGCATGGACATCGGTGCCGAGGCCATCGACTGGGACAATAGAGGGGGCAAGGAACCGAAGGACGAAAACAGGGCAAAAGGATTTGGTCTCGCCGTGAACATGCAGGGGTCGGGAATACCGCTCGTCGATCTTGCTGGAGCGAGATTGAAGTTGAACGAGGATGGCTCCTTTAACCTGTACGTCGGGGCCACGGATATCGGAACCGGAAGTGACACTGTTCTATCTCAGATGGCCGCCGAAAACCTGGGAGTAGAGCTGGACGATATCATAGTTTACTCTTCCGATACGGACTTCACACCGTTCGACTCGGGTGCCTACGCCTCCAGTACCACCTACGTTTCGGGTAATGCAGTCAGGAAGGCCTCGGACAAGATCAAGGAAAAGATCATTGACGCCTTTGCCGAAAGGTACGAAGAAGACCCGGAAGAAGTATCACTGGAGAACGGGCAAATAATCGGCAGGGATACGAAGAAGGAACTGGCGGAGTTCGCTCTTGCCCTGACTTCAGGTGAAATGGAAGCCAATCAGCAGCAAATAGAGGCCTCAGCCTCTGAGGTACCGGAGGAATCGCCGCCGCCGTTTGCCGCCCACTTCGTCGAGTTAGAGGTGGACAAGAGAACTGGGGAAATAGAACTCCAGAAGTACGTCTCGGCGGTGGATTGCGGGACCGCGATAAACCCGAACCTGGCAGAAGGCCAGATGGAAGGGGCAATTGTAAACGGGATTGGCTACGCCCTAACCGAAGAGATGGAGTTCACCGGTGACGGCCGGATGACCAACCCCAGCTTCTTCGACTACAAGATTCCGAACACCGAGGACATTCCGGATATTGAAGTTATCTTAGTTGAATCTTCCGAACCCACAGGGCCAATGGGGGCGAAAAGCGTCGGAGAAATTGGAATAAATGGCGCAATCCCGGCGATATCGAACGCGGTCAGGGATGCAGTTGGAATTCAGCTCAAGAATCCGCCCTTTACCCCGGAAAAGGTCTGGGAGAAATTGAAGGATTAATAAAAAACGCCTCAACCCTCGGTATCAAATATCGGGGGTTGAGGCGGACAAACTTCCCTTTACTGCAAACTTGCTTTTAGTTCGATTTCCGTTGCCGATAGTGCAACTGACACGGGACAGTTTTCCTTCGCTACTGCCGCTGCTTCCAGAAAGGCCTTTTCCTCTATTTCCGGAACGACGCCTTCGGTGATAAGTTCTATTCCGGTAATTTTGTAGTCCCCTTCGACTTCGTCCAGGCTGACCTTTGCGTCCGTTTCTATTTTCTTCGGCTCGTAACCCTCTTCTTCCAGTACGTTTGACAGAGCCATCGAAAAGCAGCCGGCGTGGGCCGCACCGATAAGCTCTTCCGGGTTGGTGCCGCTACCTTCCTCAAACCTGGAAGCAAAGGAATACTTACCCTCGAAAGCCCCGCTGCCGAGTTTCATCTCCCCGCTTCCATCGACCAGATTTCCGCTCCATTCGGCTTTTGCTTCTCTTACCTTCATATGAACCTCCTTTTCCTTCTGTTGAATACTCCAGGATTGGTTGAAGGGCCTAGCCCTCGGTCATTACTCTGTTTCCCGCTTCCACCCAATCCTTCTTGCCGCCTTCGTAGTCGTAAACGTTGGTGAAGCCAAACTTATCCAGCTTTTCGGCGGCCGCAGGACTGGCGCCACAGTCCTCGTCGGCGCAGTACACGATTATTTCCCGTTCCGTATCCAGTTCGTCCTTTACTTCCTTGCCGATATCCGCAAGTGGAATGTTGATGGCACCCGGTAAGTGTCCTTCTCTGTACTCTTCCTCTTCCAGTACTTCTATCAGAGTATAGTTACACTGGTTCTCCAGCTTGTTCTCAAGGTTTTCTCTATTTATAGTACCGTACATGTTGTTCACCTCCAAAAGTTGGTCATTGATTCAACCTGCTGCCCATTCTAATCTTCGGTTCCCTCGCCAAAGACTCCTGTTGAAAGGTAGCGCTCGCCCGTATCCGGAAAGATGACGACAACCGTCTTATCCCTGTTTTCCGGCCTCTTCCCGATATCAAGAGCTGCCGTCGCTGCTGCTCCGGAGGAAGGGCCGGCAAGGATTCCTTCCTCCGCCGCCAGTGACCGCGTTGTCTCTTTTGCCTCCGGACTTGCCACCTGGTATATTTCGTCGATTATATCCCGGTTAAGTACTTCCGGTATAAACCCGGCCCCTACACCCGGAATCTCGTGCTCACCAGGTTCACCACCGGAGAGCACGGGCGATTCAGTGGGTTCAACGGCAACGGAGACCAGATCAGGTTTTTTCTCCTTCAGCTTTTCCGAAACGCCGGTGATCGTTCCTCCGGTTCCGACACCCGCTACGAAGATATCTACCTGGCCATTTGTGTCCTCCCAGATTTCTTCCGCAGTAGTTTTTCTATGAATATCCGGATTAGCCGGGTTTTCAAACTGAAGCGGTATATAATAATTGGACCCCGAATTGACTATTTCCCTGGCTCTTCCTATAGCCCCATCCATACCGTCGTCGCCAGAAGTCAATTCAAGCTCGACCCCGTAAGCTTTTAAAAGATCACGTCTCTCCTGGCTGGCCGAATCCGGCATGACCAGTACCAGATCATAATCCCGGGCCGCACAGACCATGGCCAGACCTATTCCAGTATTACCGCTTGTCGGTTCAACTATTGTAGTGTTCTCGTCGATCATACCCTGCCTTTCGGCGTTATCGATCATGTTGATCCCAACTCGGTCCTTGATACTCCCCCCCGGGTTAGCGGATTCCAGTTTACCCAGAATTCGGGCACTATCCTCCCCTGGTAATTTATTCAACCGAACGAGCGGGCTTCCGATAAGTTCAGTAACGTCATTTGCTATCGCTTCCACGGGTAACCTCCCAGTTGAGAACCTTCCGGCGACAATTGTTCAAAATTAACTCTTACCCAGGTATTTCAAAACCTCAACCAGCTCTTCAATTTTACCTTCTCCTTCACCTTCCTTGATGGCTTCCGAGACACAGACGCGCATGTGGTCCCTGGTCAGGAGGTTGGCCAGTTCGGAAAGAGAGGACTGTACCGCTGCAATCTGTTTTAATATATCAATGCAGTACCGTTCTTCCTCTATCATCTTCTCGATTCCCTTTGAATGGCCAATAACCGTCCTGATCCGGTCCAGCGCTTCCTTTTTCTCCTCGGGCAACTGTTCCAGGCTACCCTTTTCGCCATCCCGGACGAGATCAGTATCGTCTACACAGGGCAATTTTATTCACCACCTGGTGTCATTTCGTATTTCGTCGGCTTCATTGTAATCATTATTGATAGCTTGGGGAAATATCTACTCCCTTGAGCCTGTTTGAATTCGTCACGACGTTGATCGAAGAGAAAGCCATTGCCATCTCCGCGATTGCCGGGTGGAGCAAACCCATGACGGCAATCGGAATCGCCACAATATTGTAAAAGAACGCCCAGAAGAGGTTCCCCTTTATTTTCGAAAAGGTTGCCTCGGAAAGGTTAACTGCCTTAACGACAGCTGAAAGGTCACCCTTAACCAGCGTTATGTCGGCGGCCTCAATCGCTATATCAGTCCCGGACCCAATTGCAATACCGACATTTGCCTGCTCCAGCGCCGGAGCGTCGTTAATTCCGTCTCCAACCATTGCCACGTTCTCACCTCGATCCTGAAGCCTCATTACTTCTTCGCGCTTTTGGTCCGGCATAACTTCTGCTAAAACTCGATCGATACCTACCCTGCTCGCAATAGCCCGTGCAGTCCTTTCGTTATCACCGGTTATCATCACCGGCTGCAGCCCGTGATCCTTGAGCGCCCCAATTGCGTCGGCAGAATCTTCCTTTATCCGGTCAGCTACACCAATTATTCCCAGTACGCTATCTCCTTTGGCGACGAGCATCGCAGTCTTGGCATTCTTTTCCAGCTCGTCCACTTTATCTTCGAGCTCCGAGTAATCCAGCCCGTTTTCTTCCATCAGCTCCCTGTTACCGACAAGCAACGTTTCCTCTTCCAATCTAGCTTCTACTCCCCTGCCAACTCGTGCGGAGAAATCGGTAACTTCTTTTGTACTGATTTCCTGATCCCGAGCCGCTCCCACTATCGCTTCGCCTAGCGGGTGCTCCGATGATTCTTCGGCCGATGCCGCAAGCTGGAGTAATTCTTCTTCCGAAGCGCCGCGAGGTATTATATCCGTTACCCCCGGCTCACCCTCAGTTATCGTCCCTGTTTTGTCCAGCACGACAGTATCTACGTCCTTCATCGTCTGAATTGCTTCGCCTTTTCTGATCAGTACGCCGTTTTCCGCCCCCTTGCCGGACCCGACCATCAGAGCAGTCGGCGTCGCCAGGCCCAGGGCACAGGGGCAGGCTATCACGAGAACCGATATTCCCGCAAAGAGGGATAGGGAAATCACCCCGAGGGTTGGGTCGATCCACGGTATAAAGCCAGCGGCCCAGCTGGCCAATCCCTGAAACGTTCCAGAAAATCCGAGCCATAGGGCTATTGTGATCAGCGCAATGCTGATAACCGTCGGGACGAAAAACGTCGTCACCCTGTCGGCAAAGTTCTGGATCGGGACTTTTGTGCCTTGAGCTTCCTCTACCAGCTTAACCACCTGAGACAGGAACGTATCCTCACCGACTCCCGTGGCCTCTACTTCCAGAACTCCCTGCTTGTTTACGGTAGCCCCGATAACTTCATCGCCCTCTTGCTTCTCTACCGGCATGGATTCTCCGGTGGCGATCGACTCGTCAACCGATGAATTTCCGCCCTTGACGACTCCGTCCGTCGGTATTTTTTCGCCCGGGCGAACTACCATCAGGTCGCCGACCTCCACTTGATCCACCGGTATCTCCTTTTCCTCTCCATCTCGTTTGACTCTTGCCGTCTTGGCTTCCAGGTTCATCAACTTCTGTATCGCTTCGGAAGCTCTGCCTTTAGCCTTCTCTTCTATGTATCGACCGGTTAAATGGAATCCCATGATCATAGCGCCAACCCCTGTGTAGTTTAGCAGTTTTGGGGCCAGCCCGAACTCGCTTAACACCGTGACAAAACCGGTTAGGTAGGCGGCAGTGGACCCCATCATTATCAAAGTGTCCATGTTCGGTGCCAGGTGCCTTGCCGACTTGAAACCGCTCCTGAGGGTCTCTCGGCCGGTCCATAACAGGGCCGGGGTGGCAAGTAAAATCATTCCGGCATCGTAAACTAGTGGTGATGGCCATTTTACCCCCGTTATCATTTTCGGAACCATCCAGGCAATGATCGGAGCGACAAAAACCCACGTCCAGAACATCTTGTTTTTTGCCTTTTCGACCTTTTGCTGGCTTTCTTCCAGCTTGCTTTTCTTCTCTTCCGCACCGGTTTGAGTTGCGTTTTTGTCGATTCCGTAACCGGAATTTTCAACCGCCTCTTCAAAATCCGAATAGCTAGCCTGGGATGGATCGTAACTGAGACTGGCTTCTTCCGTAGCGAGATTTACGTTGGCCCCATCAACCCCATCCAGATCCGCAAGAGCACCCTCCACTGCCTGGGCACAGGAGGCACAGGTCATACCCTCGATCTTTAAATCCGCTTGCGCCTCTTTAACCTCTTTCACGCCGTAACCGGCCTCTTCGACGGCGTCCTTCAGGTCTTCGTCATCCACTGTCTCCGGATCGTACGCAAGGGATGCGCGATCCGTGGCCAGGTTTACGTTTACACCTTCGGTACCTTCAAGCCCTGCCAGGTTCTTTTCCACTGCCTGGGCACAGGACGCACAGGTCATACCTTCAATATCTATATCTTTTTGCTGTTTACGGTCTAATTCCGTGTTAGCGGGTTCGGCGTCTTCTTTTTCGTTTTTTATATCTTCATCCTTCCTTTTGTCTACCATCTTTTCTTGCACCTCCTACCCCACCCCTGGGGGGGTGGACTCTGAGTAATATTAAGCCGGCAACAGGTTGACCTCAAGGGCGGGATACAACAGCAACAAAGTTGCTACTTGTCCGCCCCGACAAAAAATTGAATCCTGTGATTCAGCACTTTCAGTCTGAATCGCGAAATCAGTGGCACTTGATTGACAAAATAGTGCCTTTAATTGAAATTTTTTCCTAAGAATGAATCTTAGCCACCTGGAGACGGTGTTCAATCGCCGTGATGATTGGGAATCGCTGGTTCTTTCAGCCCGATAGATCTCAGTTCTTTTACCCAATGATCCTATATTCATGCTTCTACAGGCCTGCCGGCCTGGATACTATCGCGATATTTCACCCCTGGTAAGACTTTTACATATAAAGAACCTGGGCGTGTTCCTAACCCGAATTTACCGGGGTTTGCATGTAATGCTCTGAAATCACAGCGTCCCTTCTTATTTGTGCATTCAGTAATATTACATTTGTAATAGCCCCTATCAACAAATGTTGGATATATTGTAAAACCTATTTCCTTTATTGAGCCGACCTGACTTTTCATCCTGTAATAGGGGGTTCGACTCCAATTAATCTTAATCTTCAGGTGGAAAGTTGAATAACTCCGAGAAAATATCAGCCAAGGCAGAGATAGACCTTCTGGACAAAATAGTAATTTACGTAGACCAGGAAGATAAAATATTTTCTGCTGAAAAATCGACCCGGCAGGTGCTTGGTTATAATAGGGAAGAGCTAACCGGACTTAGGTGGTTCGAGAACTTCGTCCCGGAACGTGAAAGGGAACAAGTACTTAAAAGCCATCAAAATCTTAGAAGCGAGAAGGAATACGACTCACTCCACGATAAGCACCCCATCATTACAAAACAGGGCAAGGAAAAGGTTATTTTCTGGTATAAATCCTTGATCACCCGCGAGGGAGAGGAGCCATCCGAGATTTCACTTGTCGGGATCGATGTAACCGGCTCGGAATCCATCATCACAGAACTCTTGAAGCTGGAGAAGGATTACAGTGCGCTATTCCACGGGATAAAGGACGCAGTCTTCATTCACGATATTGACGGTAACTTCCTGGCCGTCAACAAATCAGCCAGCAATAGATTGGGGTACTCAAAGGAAGAACTCCTTCAGCTCACCCCCAAAGATATCGACGCCCAGGAGCAAATGAAGAAGGTAAAAGAAAGGCTCCAGAGGATCATCGACAGGGGCGAGTTAAAGTTCGAGACAGTTCACCTGACCGGGAACGGGAAAAAGATTCCCGTAGAGATCTCCTCAAACTTAATCAGGTTTCACGGGGAAAAAGCAATTTTAAGCGTCGCCCGCGATATTAGCGAACGCAAGAGAGCTTACCGGGAACTAGAAAGGAACCAGCGGGAGCAATCGGTTTTATTGAGCAATTTACCCGGAATCGCTTATAAATGTCGGAACGATGAGCGAAGGACCATGGAATTCGTCAGCGAAGGCTGCACTTCTTTAACTGGCTACGAACCGGCAGATCTGGTAAAAAAAGATGAAGTTTTCTACGGAGACCTGATACTGGACGGCGACAAGGAACGGGTCCTGAATAAGATCAGGAACTCGGTGGAGAACGGTAGACCATTCACGCTTGAATACAGGATTCACAACAAAAGCGGGATAATAAAGTGGGTCCGTGAACAGGGCGAGGCGGTCTTCCAGGAGAACAGGGAGTTGAAAAACATTCAGGGTTTTATCACTAACATAAGTGAAAGAAAAAAGGCGGAAATCAAGTTAAGCAGGGAAGAAAAGAAACTGGAGCAATCATTTATAGAGCTGGCTGAAACCACGTCGCGGGTCCTCGGCGTCAGGGACCCTTATACTCAAGAGCACGAGAAAAGAGTTGCCGAACTTTCGCGAGAAGTGGGTCGCAGGCTGGGTATGAGCGATAAAAAAACCCTCGGACTTTACCTTGGTGGTATCCTGCACGACATTGGAAAAATAGCAATTCCGGAAACCATACTTACCAAACCCGGAGAACTGAAGGAAGTGGAGTGGGAAATTATCCGCTCGCACCCGGAGGTCGGTTATAACCAAATATTGAGGGACACGGATTTTCCCTGGCCGGTTGCCGAAATGACCCTGCACCACCACGAGAGACTCGACGGTTCCGGTTACCCGGACGGACTGGAAGGGGACGAGTTAACCCAGGAAGTAAGGATAATCGGCGCCGTCGATGTGGTTGAAGCAATGAGCACCAGGAGGCCGTACAGGCCACCTAGATCAAAAGAGGAAACCCTGAAGGAATTGGAAAGTGGCAAAGGGCATAAGTACGATTCGGGGGTGGCAGAAATTTTGAAAGAAATGATTTCCGAAAAAGTGATAGAATTTGGTTAACCCAACTCGGATTTTAGACGATACCTCGAAGGTATTTTGGCATTCACGCCCGTACAGAACTCTATCTACTGAAAAAATATTTTTTTACATTATAGGGTCGTGTCTTTTAGTGGTTATAAACTATTTGCATTATTATTTGAGGACAAAATCAATCTAGGGTATAATTAGGTTTAACTTCTGAAACTTAATTAAAGGTAATCTTACCTAAATTTACCTTGAAAGGGCAATATCGGGGTAACCCGGTTACGCAAAACCATGGGCCCGATTTACGGGTAGCCAGGTTTCCAGGGTAATATACGGTTCAAACAGGTATTATTGATAGAATGTTCCTGCAGAGTTTAGTTAAATTCAATTTTCAGTAGAAAGGTTATCACCAAAAACCACGCACCATGGCTTCCAACGACGACACAGAAAAGCTTGGCGAAAGGTTTCAACTTTTCCGGAATCTATCCCCGGGAGCACGGGAGAAACTATCGAATATGGCTTCGTGGTTCGAGACGAACGAAGGAAATTCCCTCTTTCAGCAGGGTGCTCCCGGCCTCGGAATTTACCTCCTTGCGGAAGGAGAAGTTGAGCAGCACCACATTACGCCCCAGGGTAAAAAGATGATTTTCGCGCTTTCGGGCCCTGGCTCAATCGTGGGGACAGAAACACTGTTCAATAAGGAAAACCATATTTCCACGGCCGAAGTTACCTCCGAAAAGGCAAGCGTTGGCTTTCTTGAGAGGAACAACTTCTTCGAGTTCATGAAGGAGTATCCCTCGCTGCTATTTGGCTTTACGGATTATTTATCGACGAAGGCAATGGCAAACAAGCTGAAACTGGTTGAGACTTCATACCTCGGGAGCAAGCAACGAATCAGCCGGTTAATTCTATCAAGCAGCGGTTCCGACATTAGTCTCTCCCGGACGGACCTGGCCCAGCTCACCGGAGTGAGTTACAAAACTGCGATCCAGGTTCTCGGCGAACTGGAGGAGCGGGACCTGATTGAAACCAGCGAACACGAGATCGAAGCCGCAGACGAAAAGGGCTTAAGTAAGCTCGCCAACGACCTGCCGCTTGAAGTGAAAAACGAGTTACTGCTATGAACCAGCTGAACTTAGAACACGATAAATCCTTCCTAACAAGAATACTGGACCAGCTGACCGACTTCCCATACATGATCCTGGACGACACGGGAAAAGTCCTTTTGTTTAGACCGGGATCCAGGGGCCCTGGTAATTTTGATCAGGAGCAGATAGAAGGTGGCCACATTTCTGAAATTATTCCAGGGAAAAACAAGGAAGAAGCGAATGACATATTTTTATCACAGCAGGATAGAGGAGACACTTCCGTCGTAGCACCTATCAAAACGGAAAAGGGGGAAACACGAGCCCTGCTCTGGGATGTCGTGTATGCAACCCTTCAGGGTAACGAGGTGAAGCAAGTGGTGTGCATCGGCAAAACCGATTACGAGAGCGGTATAAGGAAACGCCAGCCCAAAAAGGAATTCGAAGCCGCCAAGGAGACGGCGAAGAAATATAAGACCTTGTTTGAGTACGCTTACGACGCAATAATCTTCTCCAGATTTGAATCCGGTCGTATTTTTGAGGCCAATCCCGAATCAGAAAACTTGCTCGGTTATAAAACCGAGGAATTGCTCGGTCGCAATTTCGCTGACCTGCTCTTATCCGAGGATTTAAAAAACATCAAGGAGAGCCTCAGCAAAAATAAGTTTTCTTATAGAGATGAGCAGGAACTGCAAACAAAAAACGGCTCGCGCAAGGTCGCTACGATGAGTGCTTCTCTAATAGAGTATCAGGGCAAAAAGACTATATTAACTCTATTTCACGACATGACCGAAAGAGCGAAACTGGAAGAGAAGCTCCGTAACAGGGCGGAAAGCCTCAAGGAATCAAACGAGCAACTAGAGGAAATAATTCGAATTCTGTCCCATGACCTCAAAGAACCACTCAGGTCTATCGGTACCTACAGTGATATACTTTTTTCTAAATGCAAGGATGACATTGGCTCTTCGTCGTTTAAAAGACTAAAGAAACTAAAGCAAAATTCTTCAAAGCTGAAGAAAATGCTGGATAACGTCTCCAATCTGACCAAGGTAACGGCAAGGGATGCACTGGAGGAAATAGACGTAAAAGAATTGATCGACCAGATCATCGGAGAACTGACCGTAAATCTCGGCGATGCTTCCGTCGAGGTGGAGACGGGTTTTCCAAGCATAAAATTCGATCGGTTTCAACTCAAAGTACTATTGCGGAATGCGATATCGAACGCAATAAAGTATAACAGGCCGCCAAAACACGTCAGAGTTGGTTACGAAGATGAAGGAGCCGACTCGGATAAGACCATCTTCATCGAGGACAACGGTCAGGGCATCGCGGAAGAATACCGGGATAAGGTATTCGAGATGTTCGAACAGCTCGACCCCGCCGAAGAGGACAGCGGCATGGGGGCAGGCTTGGCGTTCTGCAAGAGAATAGTTCAGGGGCACGGTGGTACTGTCTCCCTGGAATCCGAACCCGGAGAAGGGACCACTCTTTTCTTTACGCTCCCCCAGAAAGAAGTTAATTAAAACACCATTCAACATGTGAAACTGGTTATCTCTTTATACCCCCTCAATACCTGATTGGACCTTATTTTCCTCTTATTACCTACGTAACATATGAGTTTTGGATAGGTAACAACAACATACAGAGAAAGGTATCAGTTTTTCAGACACATCGTTCCTTTAGGCAAAACCCCCTAAACCAGATAATATAATTGAACTTCACAACACACACAGGAGGTAAAATTATGGCTGAAGTACAAAAAACTGCATCTGGTGGATCTCTCGCGGAGGTAGTTGACCGAATTCTCGACAAGGGTTTAGTCGTCGATGCATGGGCCACAGTCTCTCTGGTTGGAATAGAGCTGCTGGCCGTCGAAGCCCGCGTTGTAGTCGCTTCCGTCGAAACCTGGTTAAGGTACGCCGAAGCTGTAGGCCTGACGGCCGAAGCAGCAGAAGCAGCTTAATTACTATCCTAATGGGGGCCGGATTTCCGGCCCCTGATCTTTTTAATAATAACCCAAAAAGGTCAGGTATCAAAAGTAGGTTTGATTCCGAGGAGAGCTTTCTATGAAGAGAGAGAAGTTCTATCCCGAGCCGGGCCAGGATTTCGTAAATACTCAAGAGATCCAGCAAATAACCAAAAGGGGTATTTCGTATCTGAAATCAGATTTTCCAGTTCACCTCGCGGGTCCAACGGGCACGGGCAAAACTACGCTTGCCATGCACCTGGCATCTCAGTTCGACCAACCCGCCGTACTGGTTCATGGTGATGAAGAACTCAATACCTCGGACTTAACGGGCAAACAGAAATCCTATAGCAAGAAGAAGGTCGTTGATAACTACATACCAAGCGTTCTCAAGACCGAGGAAAAAATTCACAAACGCTGGAATGCCGAGTTGCTTACCAGAGCATGTAAAAACGGGCATATTCTCATCTACGACGAGTTCTCGCGCTCTCGACCGGAAGCCAACAACGTTTTACTGAGCGTTCTGGAGGAAGGAATCCTGAATCTGACCACCAAGGATAGCGAGGAAAGCTACGTAGAAGTCGACCCCAGCTTTAAAGCCATTTTTACCAGTAACCCGAGCGAATACGCAGGGGTCTACGGAACCCAGGATGCCCTGATGGACAGGATGATAACTATCGATCTGAGAGATTACGACGCGGAGACAGAGACCGAGATAACGGCAAGCAAGGCAGACATCCCGATAGAAAAGGCAAGAAAGATAGTTTCATTAACCAGAAACCTCCGCAAAACTAGCTCTTCCGGCGACCACCAGTACACTCTTCGCTCTTCAATAAAAATAGGTAAGGCTATAAAGTCAATTGAGGCTGAACCGGATTCGGACGATTCGACTTTTAAGGCTATATGTGTCGACGTTTTCAGCCAGCCGGGCGAAAACGGTCATCGGGAAGAGAAAAGGAAAAAAATTAAGAAACAGATCAACGAAAGACTTTAATCTAGGGTGAACTGAAATGAGGCCGAAACGAAAATCCGTCAGTGACATAAAGACCATTAACAGTGCCAAGGTAGGGCGAAGAAAAAAACAGACTTACCTGCAGCTTCACACCCTATCTAACAGAAGAAAACGGCTCAAGGACGAGCTAGAAAGACTCAACATACGGAAGAAAAAAGCCGAAAAGCGGTTAAAAGAGGTCCAGGAGCAGATGGAGATTCTCCTAGAAAAAAGTAATGACGTAAAAGGCAAGGCGGAAGTAGGCTCTGACGCCAGTAATAATGGTGGCAATAATTTAAATTACTAGGGGGAGAACCATGGCAAGCTTTATGGAAGCAAAGGAGATCATCCTGGATTTTGCCGAGGAAAATTTTGGTACCCGGGGAGAGGTCATCAAGCTCAGTAAAGTTGGTGATGGATGGGAAGGAGAACTGGAGTTAACGCGCATAGACGAATACCGCAAGAAACACGCGAAACCTCAAATGGTTGAAAGGTATGAAATAGAGCTCGGAGAGGAAGACGAGGTTGTCGCCTTTGAAAGAGTAGAAACGAGATCAAGGGGTGAAGTCGACTGGGACAGAGAGGAATAAACCCCGTATTGCTCTCTTAAAAAACCTTTTCAGGAGGTGGAAATATGAGTTTCGGTGAAGAGATGACTGAACTAGCAGAAGAAATTGAGTCGGAACGTCAATCGCGGCTGGAGGAAATTGAGTCAGTCAAAGAAGAAACGGAAGAAAGAAAGCGCGAATTAAAGAACGACCTGGAACAGTTCGGCGCTGAAAGAAAATCCCGTCAGGAAGAACTAATGGAAAAACTGGAAAGTTTTGCGAGGGAAAGAGAGGAATTTGTCCAAAACATCAAAAACGAAACTGGATCCGATCTCGATCAATTCAACAAGGAAAGGAAGGAAGATATAAGTGCACTAATGGAAACGCTGGCCAGCAAGACCGAAGCAAGGCAGGAAGAGATCGAGGAGATCAAAGCTGACGTCAGCGAACTCCTCGAACTGGCCCGGGGTGACTTAGAAGAGTACAATCGGGAAAGGAAGAATAGTTTCGAGGATTTAATGGATGCTATTAGCGCCGATGCAGCGGAAAGAAAGGCGGAGGTCTCCGAGGTCAAGGAGTCAGCAGCGGAGCTTCTGGAAGAAACGGGCGAATTTCTGGATCAACTTGCCGAAGAACGATCAGAGGAAGCACAGGAACTTGAGGACAAACTAGCCCAGTATACTGAGGATAGAAAAAACGAAATCGCAGAAAAACTGGATCAGTGGAAAAAAGAGCGTGCTACCGCTCAGAGGGCATGGCAAGGCACCAAAGACAAAGAACCCGAAACGGAAGAGGAGGAACCAGTAGCAACCGAGGAGGAAATGGTATCCGAGGAAGAAGGTGAAGAAGAGGAATTAGAAGAGGAAGTGGAGGAAGAACCCCGCTTTTACCAGGAGGTCATCGATACCGTCGAGGAAAACCCTGATGGAGTAAAGTTAACGGAAATCGGAGAAATTATTGGCGTTGACTGGCGTCAGCTAATTCTTGCGGCTAATACGCTGGTCGAGGAAGACAAGGTTAGCAAGGAAGACAGAACTTATTACCCGGAAAAATAACGTTTTTCGGGTTAGTATCTAAAAAATTAATTTCATATGGCCATATGAAAGACTTAAAGACACAGGTCTTTTCCTTTGAAGTGATCGGAGCATAAAAGTACCTCGAAAGCTCGAGTCCCGAGATCGAGTGTTTTTTTTCGGAAACTCTAATGCCTGTCGGTCACGGGGATCTGGCCCGCCGGCAAAGGTCAATTTCCTTCGAAGCTGACGGGTCCAGATAAAGAAGTACGAAAAGTATTAAACTCGAACGGATAACTATAACACAGAAACCCAAACAATGGGGTGAAGTCAGCAAGGATGAAAATTTATCTTTACGGAGCAGTGCCCGAGGAGGTAACTGAGAGCGAAGCTCCGAAAATGGAAGCAAAGATAGGGGACCAGAAAGCCCGGATTGAATTATTCAATCACGATGGTATTGGCTTTCTCTATAGCAAGGTCGATCTAGGAAGCAAACTAAGGGCCACCAGACGGAACGTACAGAACCACTCCGAAACCCTGGGGGATTTGCTGGAAAAGACTGAAACACTTGCCCCCGTTAGCTTTGGAGCAATCCTTGATGATCTGGACTCGGTCAAAAAGATTATTGAAGAAAACAGAGAAGACCTCCAGACCACCCTGGACAGGATCGCCAACAAAGTAGAGTACGGAGTGAAGGCATACTGGGATCCGGATGAAGTCGCTCAGAAAGTGGGAGAGAACGACAAAGAGGTCCAGAAACTGAAAAAGAAAGTACAGAGCGGAAAAGTGGGAAACCAGTACGAAGCCACCGTAGAGGTCGGAGAGCTGATCGATGAAAAGATCGAGGATAAAAAGGAAGAACTAAGAGAATCAATACTGAAACATCTTACGCCAGTATCTCAGGAGTGGGTAGAAAACGACCTTTTCGACGAAAGAATGGCTGCCAACCTGGCTTTTCTTTTAAAACGTAACTCCCAGGAGGATTTTGATTCCGCAATGCAGGAACTGGGTAAAGATCACCCCGGATACTTAACTTTTAAATACAACGGTCCATGGCCCCCTTTCAACTTCGTGGAAATGGAATTAGGGTGAGCCAGCAATGCTTTTGGTTGACGATCTGTTAAAGGGCCTCCTCGTTGACGTTCCGACGAAAATAACCAAACAGGTAATGAACGAAATTATGGCTCAGGTAGATAACGAGCTTGGAAACTATTACAGCCCGGAGGAGGTTCAGGACGAGCTGAAAAAACTACAGGTAAGTCTAGAAATGGGGGAAATAACACGGGAGGAATACGATAAAAAGGAAGAAGAGTTGCTGGACATACTTGAGGCCCTGAGAACAATTGAGGAGGAGAATTGAAATAGTCGTAACTCAAAACTCTTTTTAGCCACAATAAGATTTATCCTAATTCTCGGTAGTTGAGCTTCTTTACAACACTTAAAAAACGCGTTACCATTCACCATATGACGGCGGACCAATTCGAGGTGGTAAAAATGAGCGACAAAGACGAACAGGAAACGGCGGAAGAGATTCTCGACTCGCTTGGATTCGGAGATTTGGTAGACCTCATAAAGAAATCCGACGTCTTTGGCGAGAGAATGGACGAAGTAAATGAGAAGATCAAAGAGCGTCTGGAATCCCAGGATCTTGAAGACGTAAAGCCAAAGTTTGACTATAATTTTTCCATCAATACACTGGAAGACAGCTCCAGAAGACGAAGTAGACCCAAGAAAGGCTCTCGACCCGAAAAGGACGATGAAACCGGTACCTGGGACAGAGATTCGGTGAAATTTAGAGAAGGAGAAAGCAAAAAGAGCAAGAAACGACAATCGAAGGATAGCGGCAAGGCTGAGCCGCTTGTCGATTTATTTGACCAGGAGGACAGGGTACGTATAGTAGCCGTATTCCCAGATCTTAACGACCCGGAGGACCTAAAATTAGAGCTAAAAGAAGGTAAGCTCGTGCTAAAGACGCCAAACAATAGAAAAGAGCTAAAATTACCCTATTCGGTGCGGAAAAATCCCTCTATAGAATATAAAAACGGCATATTCGATATTCAGTACGAGAGGAAGTAGATCTTCTCTAGTTCCTACCATTCCGCTCCAAAGCTTCTTCCCTTTCTCCCGAAATAGTTCCGTTTATACCTGTTAGATATATCATTTATACCAAAAAGTTACTTTCTTTATACTTTCATTGAGCTTGAGCTGTTACTTGACGGATTAAGGGAGTTTAACCGACTGACTATGAAAAGAAAGAAAAAGATTAAAGAACTAACGAGATTTCTGACGCCGGAGAGTGCAAAAAAGATACTCCTCCAGCTCGAAGATTTCTTTGGTACCAAAAAAGAACTCGCGGAAAAAATAGGCTGTAGCTACCCCACAGTCAAAAAATGGGCAAATGGAAGTAGCCCCGGCAAGAAGTACCTACCGGAGATACTTTCACTCGCTTTTGAACACGTCCCTGCAACGAAGAAGATAGTTGCGAGAGAGATCTTCAGAATGCGCGATCTCGGAAAGGAGCTAGGGGTCCTAAAGGAATTCAAGTCGTCGACCTCGAGTTACCTTGCGGAGCTGGACAGGGAGAGCATAAAGATCCTGCGCTACGTGGGTAAACACCGGTTCGCACACATAAATGAGCTGGAAAATTACCTCAACGGAAGCAGTCACAGCGAAATTTTAACCAGGATAGAGGAAGTAATAAACGAACGGAGCGAAAACTTTTTCGGGGAACCGGCCATGGAATTCCGAAAGAGCGCTCTGGATAGCCAGACCGGCGAGACCGTGACTTTTTCCTGGTGGTTGACGCGAACGGGTCTGGAGATATTGAACCCTGGATCAAAGAAGGACAGGCTAGAAGTCTTCGAAGACGGAAAAGAAATTTCCTTTATCTACAGCAGTGAAGTAAAAAATAGTTTTCGACCGAGTGCTTCGGCCGAATTTAACCACGGTATTTTAACAGTCCGGGTATCGGAAACCAACTCAGAGGAGGTTAAATAAATGCCGCTGCAGGCAACGAAAGAATCTACCGAATCAGGAGGAGGACTACCGGAAGCGATCGACAAAATACTGGAAAAAGGGTTAGTAATCAACGCCGATATAACCGTCTCCGTAGCCGACGTGGAATTGCTCGGAGTCAAAGTCAGAGCTGCGCTTGCCTCATTTGAAACTGCCGCGGAATACGGGCTCGAGTTTCCAAGTGGTACCAATACGGATACCCAGGCCTGGCAGGAGGCCTATCAGGGGAAAGAGACCTGCCCACAATGCGGCAAGGAGGTTTTGAAGGAAACTTTGCTCGAAGAAGGTTGTCCCTGGTGCGGCTGGGAAAGTGCAAAATCCAAGAACGGTCCGGAAGAAAAAACCGGCCCTTCAGCCGGCGGCGAAATCGACGGAATTGAGGCGTAATTCAATGGGCTGCAGGAGGAACCATGTCCGAAGAAATAGACGTTGATTCGGATAATCTCAAAGACGGTCTGCTGGGTCTGGTAATCGCGCTCGTCGAGATAATTCGGGACGCGCTAAAGCTCCAGGCCATGCGGCGGATGGAGAACGGAAGACTGAAAGACGATCAGATCGACAAACTTGGTACTGCTTTGATAAAGCTCGACGAAGCAATAGAGGACATCAAGGATGATCAGGAAATATCAGAAGCAGTTGACAGTACGAGATCCGGGCTAAACGAAGTTATAAACGAAGCACTGAATCCGGAACAATGGGCTTCCAGCAATAGTGAGTGAAGTCCAGGCCTGAGAGACGAGGTTTTCGCGGCAGGTGTTGGTAGTTTGATGTGTTTATGGAGGGGTAATCGTGACCAAAAAACCGAATACTAAAACGGGAAGATATCTTTACTGTATCGTAGATCACGGACGGCATAAGGACTTCGGAGATATCGGCGTTGAAGAAAATTCTGTTTATACTATACCGTACCAAGATATATCCGCCATCGTCCACGATTGTCAGGCGGACCCTTACGACTCCGACGACGAGGAAGAAGTAAAAAGGTGGGTCCGGTCTCACCAGAACGTACTGGAAGCAGTAATGGATGATCCCGAATACGGAGGGCTATTACCGGCCGGCTTCGACACGATCATAAGAGGGGAGGGAGACCAGGACCCCGACACTACAGTCAAAGGCTGGTTAAATACCGAGTACGGCTCTATAAAAGAACAGCTCGACGAGGTAAGGGGAAAAGAAGAATACAGCGTCCACGTAACCTACGACCCCGACTGGCTTGCCGGTAAAATACCTCAAGATTCGGAAGAAATACAATCCATCAAGAGTAAAATCGAAGAAAAACCTGAGGGGGCGGCCTACCTGTACAGGGAAAAGCTGGAGAAGTTGATGTCCGACAGGATGGAAGAAAAGAAGGAGGGATTGAAATCCGATTTCCTCGAAAAAATTCGGCCCAAAGTCGACCGGTTATTCGAGGAAGAAGAAAAAAGTTTTCCCGGTGAAGACGAGAACCTGCTCAGTGCCGCTTGCCTGGTTAATGCGGGCGAATACAGGGAACTGGGAAATGCCCTGGAGGACATTGACGATCGCGAGGGGTTAAGCGTCCGCTTTACTGGACCCTGGGCACCTTATTCCTTTACTGATATCGATAGGAACGAGGATTAATTCTTGACATGGAACCGGAAAGGGACGAAGTAGTGGACTTGTTGGACAAAATTCTTGAAAAAGGAGTTGTCGTTAATTCGGACCTGATAATCACGCTTGCTGACGTTCCTCTCATTGGAGTCGACCTTCGGCTAGCTCTGGCAGGGATCGATCGAATGCTGGATTACGGAATATTTGAGGACTGGGATGCTGCACACAGGGCGATGGAGGAGGAGCAAGTCGCTAATAATGACAGGATGGACGTAAACGAGGCTGGTGATTGACATGAGCCAACGCGATCGAATCGAACTTCGAGTAAAGAAAGCTGAACCCGTAGATGCCGGAACCGGTATAGGCCGACTTGACCAGGAAACCATGGAGCAATTAGGCGTCGGAGTCGGCGAATTGATCAAAGTTATTGGCGATAGAGATACTCCCGTTAAAGCACTCCCCAGCAGACCGGGAGATGATGAGAAAAAAATCCTATCCATCGATGGACTGACCAGAAGCAATGCCGGAGTGAAACTGGACGAGACCGTCCGGGTTGAAAAGTGGCCCGGACGAAAAGCCCGTACGGTAACCCTGAAACCATTATTCACGGCGAAACTGGATGAGCAGGACCGACAATACGTCCTGTCAGCGCTTAATAACCATCCTGTAACGGAAGGAGACGTCGTTAGAATCGAGTTATTCGGAGCGGAAAAACAGGATTTCGTCGTTGAAGACGTCGATCCCGGCGAAGGTCCAGCGATTTTAACTACCGACACTTCTCTAAAGGTGGCCAAATCCGGTAACGGTAAGCCGGAAAGCGAAGGATTAAGTTACGAAAGCATCGGGGGACTGGACGAGGAAATAGCCAGACTGAGAGAAATGATCGAACTGCCAATGAAGTTCCCGGAAGTATTCCAGAAACTGGGAATTGAACCCCCAAAAGGGGTGTTGCTGCACGGCCCACCGGGAACCGGAAAGACGTTACTTGCCCGGGCGCTTGCGGAAGAGACGGACGCGGCTTTCTTCAACGTCAGCGGACCGGAAATCATGGGTAAGTACTATGGAGAAAGCGAGGCCCGGTTGAGAAGCATCTTCGAAGACGCGGAAGAGGACGCTCCAAGCATTATATTTATCGATGAACTGGACGCCATCGGTTCAAAGAGAAAAGAATTGAGCGGGGAAAAGCAGGTAGAAAAAAGGGTTGTGGCCCAGCTTCTCTCACTCATGGACGGGCTGGAGTCCCGGGGTGAAGTCATAGTAATTGGCGCCACCAATATATCGGATTCGATAGACCCGGCTCTACGCAGACCCGGTAGGTTTGACCGGGAAATCGAAGTAGGGATTCCGGATCGAAAAGGGAGAAAAGAAATACTACAGATACATACGAGATCAATGCCCATGTCGGAAGATGTTTCCCTGCAGGAACTCTCGGACGTTACTCATGGGTTCGTCGGGGCTGACCTGGAATCCCTGGCGAAGGAGGCGGCAATGGTCTCGCTGCGCCGAATATTTCCGGAAATTGATTTCGCGGAAAAGGATATACCTTATTCCGTTTTACGCGACCTGCAGGTAAAGGAAGAAGATTTCCGCGAGGCCTTAAAGGAGATCACGCCTTCGGCATTGAGGGAAATCTTCAGTGAAGTTCCGGATGTAACATGGCAGGATGTCGGTGGTCTGGGGGAGATCAAAGAAAGACTGACGGAGATTATTCAGTGGCCCTTTGAAAACAAGGAACTCTTTGAAAAAGCTGATACTGAACCGCCAAAGGGGGTGTTGCTTTACGGCAAACCCGGAACAGGAAAAACACTGCTCGCTAAAGCCGTTGCTCACGAGGTAAGGGCGAATTTTATCTCCGTCAATGCATCCAATTTCGTATCCAAATGGGTTGGAGAAGCAGAAAATAAGATAACGGAGGTATTTAAGAAAGCCAGACAGGCTGCGCCCTGCGTACTTTTCTTCGACGAGATAGATGCTCTGACGCCCAGGCGAGGGGAAAGCGAGGGCAACCAGGTCCTTGAAAGGGTGGTAAGCCAGTTGCTCGTCGAATTAGACGGAACGGAAGAACTGCATGGAGTAGTGGTCATCGGTGCGACAAACAGGCCGGATATCATCGATCCCGCACTATTGAGATCGGGCCGGTTTGAGGTTCAACTGGAACTCCCGGAACCGGATCGGGAAGCACGGGAAGAAATATTTCGAGTACACACGAGAAAAAAGCCCCTTGCGGATAACACCGTACTCTCGGAACTGGCGGATGATACGAAAGGACTTGTCGGCGCGGATATCGAATCAATCTGCCAGAATGCCTCCTTTAACGCCATCAGAAGAGTGATCAACGAAGGGGAAGAACTGAAAATCACAAGAGACGATTTTCTACGGGAGATGCAATCAAGTCTTGACTCGGACCGTATTTCTCGTAAAGATAATTAATATAATCCCTTGGATTTTGCTGGGCGGGGGATAACAGGAACTAGAAGAACAGGAGGTAAATATGGAAAAGGACAGGGAAGAGTTTTCGATTTTTTTAATCGAGGACAGAGAAGAAGATATCGATATTACGCGCGAAGCGCTAAAGGAAACTGATATGAACTGTGACATGGAAGTGGCAAAAGACGGCAAAGTAGCAATGGAAAAGTTGCGGAAAAAGTCCGATCAAAAGGAAGCTGAACTTCCGGATATCATTCTTCTGGATCTAAACCTTCCGAAAATGGGCGGTCGAAAGGTAATGGAAAAATTAAAGGAAGAAGATGGGCTTGCCCCCATTCCGGTCATTGTACTTACAGTTTCGAAAAGAGATAAAGATATTGCCCGCTCTTACGATTCTGGGGCTGCAGGTTACATAACCAAGCCGATCGATTTTCAGGAGTTCGTCAAGACATTAGACGTTGTAAATAAGTACTGGTCCATTAGTGAAGTACCAAATAGAAATTAACCTTACCGAACTGTTCACTCGTTAATAGCGGGTTTTGTTCCAATATTATTCTAGCTGACCTATCCGAATTGGTTCTTATCGACTTTCCGGCAAGGGGGTCGAGTCTCCAAGTCTACCAGTTAGTAAGGTGAATAGGCCAAATTGCCAGGTACGGGGATTCGGCTTGTATTTGGCTTTATTTTTAATTGAACTTAAAGCTTTTCGAGTTTGATCAAAACAACCGATATTCTTATCCTAACGTGATGATCCTCGCGTGCTTGAAACAAAAGATTAAATAAAATCAAATAGTATAGAGATGTCAGACAGCCAAAAAGAACTATACCGTTCCATATTTAATTCCGCTCCTGCCCTGTTACTGGTTCTGGATCCTTCTGCTAGGGTAATAAGGTGCAATCGACGCGGAAACGATGTGCTGGGTTACAGCCCAGAGGATCTGACTGGAAAAAGTCTTCAGGAAATTATTCATAAGGACTACCGGAGCAAAGTAAAGGAAAAACTTGATAGATTAGAAGGTTTTGCTTATCCCTACGACAGCTACGCAGAACTGGTCGATAGCGAAGGGGAAAAAATTCGAGGGAATTTAAAACTAAGTGAGTTAAAATCGAACGGGAGTAATGGGAACCGCGTAATCCTCCTCTTCGAAGAAATTGCGGAGCGTCAGCTCGAAGACATGGAAATAAAACTGGAAAGGTTAAGGAAAAAGAACGAGAACCTCGAGGAACTCACGTCCGTGATTTCGCATGACCTCAGGGAACCAATTCGCTCGATGGCTTCTTATATTGACATTTTGCTCGATCGGGAATCAGATGTCCTTGTTGAAAAATCCCGGGAACGATTAAAATCCATCAAGAAAAGCGCTTTCAGAATAGAAAAATTGATGGACGAATTGTCCAGGATCTCGAACCCCGATTCGGGTCAGTCACTACAGTTGGTAGATGTACCGAAGACTGTTCGGGGTATTACGGAAGAGCTGTCTTCCAGCGGCAAATCATTCGAGATCGAGATTCAGGACGAATACCCTCGTGTCCACTTTGGTCCCGAAAGCATGGAGACACTACTAAAGAACCTTATTTCCAACTCAATAAAATTTAACGAGCAGCCAAAGAAGGTCAAAGTCGGTTACGAGCTGGCGGAACCAAGCAGCGACCTAAAGCTTTTCGTTCGGGATAACGGCCATGGGGTCTCGCAAGACTACCAATCAAAGATATTCGAAACGTTTGAAGTTCTCGAAGTTTCGAATGAAGAAGAGAAAACAGGGGTCGGGCTTGCAGTTTCAAAACGGATAGTTGAAGAGAACGGGGGGGAAATATGGATGGAGTCGGAAAAAGGGGTAGGTACTACGGTTTATTTTACTGTTCCGGTTTACGAAAACCAAGATCGGCAAAAAACTTCCGTGCCCCAGCTCAATTTATTCCCCGAGTCCGAATCCGGACCCCATGGTGACGTCACCGAGTTAGTCGACGCGGCAACAGGATTGCATAACCGACATTACTTTAACCAAAAGCTCTCAGGCCACCTGAAGAGCTATTGTAAAAACGGACACGAGCTAAAACTTATGCTGGTAAAACCGACCAACTTTCAGGCTGCAAAGGATCGATACGATGAAGTAACGCTGAAAAATACCGTCAATAAACTGACGGCTTTATTCAAGAACTCAGTTAGACAATCCGACATCGTTATAAGGTTTTCCGAAACGCAGTTTCTCTTTGCCCTGCCGGGCATGGCCAGTGAAGTAGGAAATATTAAGGAAAGGATCAATGCACAGCTTTCCGAACTGGAAGATGGTTCAAATATCCCCGGAGAACTTCTGAACCTGTCGTTCGGATCGACTCTCCTGAAAGCTGGGGAGGAACCCGACCTGGAGGAAGCGTTAAAGGAAGCCGAAAGGAAGTTATACTAAAAACCCCCGGGCGGGAAAGCCCAGGGGTTATTAGGCTCGAATCCTATTCCACCATGCTATCCTCGCTAGCGGCACACCTGTTAGGGCCCAGCTCGAGTTCTATTGCCTCGTCCTCGGAAATCTCGTCCAGTTTACCCAGATTCAGACCGATTATTTCGTCGTAATTCGGGGGCTTCGAGGGGAGGTTCTCGTGCATGAACTCGATGAATTCTTCCTCCTCCATCTGAAGCGCCTTGTTGTTCCGCCTCAGGTACCCTATCGTGGAAAAGATCGGGGTTCCGGATGTTATCCCCCCATCCTTACCTGCTTTGGACACGTTGAAGTGTCCGGGCAGTATCTTGATGCTATCAGGGAGGACAAGCACTTTTTCAAGAAGCGAACGGTACTGAAGACTGGCCCCTTTACCGGCCTCCTCCTCGAATTCCAGTTCGGTTCTCCCGATCGAGTCGACAAAAAGCGAGTCACCGCTTATCAGGGCTTCGTTCCCGACCAACCAGCTCGTCATTTCGGTCGTATGACCCGGTGTATGGACGGCTTTTATTCCCAGGCTTCCCAGAGAAAATACTTCGTTTTTCTTAGCCGGAACGAAATCGAAACCCGGGCTACGTTCAACTGCTTCGCTGCCGAGGTGGTAGGGAACGGACAACTCCTGGGCTAGCTGGCGCCCCCCGGATATATGGTCCGCGTGGATGTGCGTGTCGAAAACACGGGTTATCTTCATTCCTAACTCCCGGGCGGCCTTCACGAACTCCCCCGTATACTGAGAGACATCAAAGGCGGCAGCTTCTCCGGCTTCCTTTGAGCCGACGATATAGCCGAGACAACCTTTCGCACGCCTCTGGAGTTGGACGATTACTATGTCATCATCGGAAGTAGCAATGGGAACCATATCGTAGACCCCGCTCCAGGCCCTCATACCGTTTTCCAGAGTTTTTACGTTCCTGAATCCATTATCCATTAACTCTTCAGTTAAATCCGCCGAAGTTATTCCCTTGGCACAAACCGTGATCACTTCATCTTCTCCATCTATTCCTATCTCTTCGTGTAATATATCTATTTTATTGGTAGCCAGCCCTTCTCCTTTTTCGTAAGGAAAGTTGATCGCCCCACGAATATGCCACTCCTCGAAGTCACTTTCAGGCCTGGTATCCAGCAGGTAAAAATCTTCCCGAGCATCCAGCTTGTCTTTTAGCTCTTCTGCGGAAATCAGTTCGCTCATTTTAATTCGACCTCCGTTGTTACACTGGTTATCATAAAAAATTATACCCCAATTAGAAACAAAATAAAGAAATCACCGATGCTACCGGGGTAATCCCTGAAAATCCAGCGATTCCTCGCACCTTTCTGGAGCGCAGGCCGTTTCGAGGTCCAGTAGAATTAGTTTAGCGTGATTTCTTTTTTTTGCAGTAATGTGCAATAATGCATAAATATCGAGGTGAAGGCTGAATACTTAACTAAAACCTTTTGCCTCTACCGACCAAATTTGATTACCGGCTAAGAAAGCTTGAATGGTGTAAACGACAACCAGAAGCCTGAATATCCCTGGAAGGGCTGGAAGGGCTGGGAGAGATCAGCGCTTCCCTAACCGGAGGTATCCTGATCGGACCTGGCATCGTCGGGCTGGGTTTTAGGTTTAACGCTTTATTCTGAAGCCCTGTTTTATTCCTGTTTTTCGACGGATCGAACAGCCTTCAGAAGTTCCCCCATGTTGCTTCGTTTTCGTGGCTTGAGTTGTTCTGCTTCGGGCTTGTTCCAGCTTATCACGTAATCGCGCCAGTCTTCACCGGTCAATTTCCCGGAGTGCTTACCGAAGAATACGTGGATTTCCGAATCCGAGAATCCCGAGTGGATCGGTTTTGCTACCTGAATATGAGGAATTTCTGGTAGGTACTCCCTGCCGGCCAGCATATAGGCCAGGGTGGTGTGGTGTCCATCGAATAATACCTTCTCGCCCCTGCGCGTTTCCGTTAATTTGACGTTTGGTAATCCATCGGACATAGTTACTTCTTTTCCCGACTTTATCTTCCTTAACAGCTCTCCCAGGGATTTCCTTGCCAGTATTTCGTCCTCGTCGTGTAAGTTGACGATTTCCTCCAGTTCCACCGGCTCACTTATCTCCGTCCTGCGAAAATCTTCACTTCCCAGCTCGGGAAAGATCGTCTCCCTAAATTCTTCAACCAGACCGTAGATGTCATCCCCGCTGGCGTCAAAAACGCTCGAAGTAAAACTTCTGACGGAAAACCTGCGACCGGTCGCAATAACCTTTTCCGGAAAAGCCAGTTCAATTAGCCCCTTTATGGTTACCTCCTCACGCTAACTTTTTCTGACACATACCTCAATTCGAATTCGCGTCTGCCGATCAAAGCACGCCTGCACCCTCAAGCAGTTTCCGGGCCATTTGAACTCCGCCCGGCCTAGTTACTAAAATCCGGGCTTCCCCGATTTTCCTGTCTGGCGAGGTATCGCCTCGAATTGGTTGCTCGGGCTAATACATTACGGGCACTTTAAGTATTAGTCGAGTTGAGCAGTACCTTGCTTCCTTCCTCGGACCCCACGTCACCTGCGACCAAATCACACTTCACCGTTAAAAAGAAGTACAGGTTTTCTTTATCGTACTCGCTCAGACCCTCGTAATTTGCCTGGCCTTTTGATATCACCAGATCGTAATCACCAAGCCAGCTCTCCACTGTCTCGGACCAGAGGCTTGGAGAGTCTCCTCCATCCCCGTTGTCGACAGTCTTTACACCAACCCCGTCCCTTTCGGCAACTTCTAAACTATTTAAATCCTTCTTTGTAACGTCGTTGAGAAAAGGGCCGTCCTTAACTACGAGATCAAGCTTGTTTAAGCCGGTACGCTCGAGCAAAACATCAATAAACAACTCGTCGTAGATTATTTCCCCGGAATTATCTGTGAAATAAAGAAGGTCCCTGGATGCCTCAAGGTCGGACCTGAAGTCCGCCCAGTCGCTTATGCGAAATTCCTCTTCGTAGCCGCGACGGAGAGACGTTTCTATATCGAACTCCCGACTCGGTCCGAAATCCACCGCGTTCCCGGCAGTTGCCAGTCGGGCAGCTTTAAGCAAGGGCTTCTCGCTCCCCTGCACCATCTCCATGAATTCGCTCAGGTACTGTCTGGCACCGTTGTTACTTTTTCGCTTTTGTTCTTCGTAGGGATCGTCGGTATCCGCGTGATCCCGGACGATTTTATGTACTTTCTGACCCACTCTAGCCGAGGGCTGAGAGCGATCAATCCCCGCTAACTCCTTACATACACTCTGAACCGTATCCCATCGCTCGTCCTCTTCCATCTCGGCGTACTCGGCAGCTTCCATTGCCTGGTTGACGTAACAGGGCAAACAACCAAGTTTTATCCGCAATATATCCCCCTTTTTTCTTAATTCGAAACCAAATTATCCTTTAGATGTTAATGGCTGACTTGAACTATTTCACTATCATGGAATAAGGGTTGGATTGTTGAAGTGTCAAAAAAAGCACTGGACCCCGGATTACCGGGGCCCAGCGGCAAAAAAGGTTCGAACGCTTCCCTAACGTTCGTTCGGAGTCTGGGAGGCATCCAGCTCTTACTGATTTTACTGTGGTATGGACCTATTCAAATTCGATTAAGGGTTTAATTACTCCGTCTTCTTTGGTCTTCATTAACTCATACCCCTGCTCAACTTCATCAAAACTAAATCTATGGGTGGTCATAGCCGTAGGGTCGACCTTACCCTCGTCTATTAACCTGAGCAGTCTTTCCAGCCTGACCCTTCCTCCCGGACATAAGGCCGTGTTTATGGTGATATCGGACATCCCGACACCCCAGCCATTCCGGGGAATCCTGACGAAGTCGCCTTCTCCGTGGTAACCTATGTTCGAAACCGCTCCGCCCGGACGAGTAACGTCAACGCAATCCTCGAAAGTTTTTGAGGAGCCCAGTGCCTCTATTGACGAGTCCACCCCTCTGCCGTCAGTAAGTTCCATTATCTTCTCAACAGGATCCACTTCCTGAAAATCTATTACCTCGTCGGCTCCGTAACTCCGGGCCAGTTCGGCTCTTTTCGAGTCCGTCTCTACGGCGTATACCCTGGCAGCGCCCTTAAGAACTGCTCCTTTTGTTGCCATTAGTCCAACTGGTCCCTGAGCAAATACGGCTACCGTGCCACCAAGAGGGATAACCGCATTTTCAGCACCGGCAAAACCCGTACTGAGCATGTCCGTAACGTAAACTGCTTCTTCGTCGCTAACTCCCTCGGGTATCGATGCCAGGTTACCGTCTGCATCGTTTACATGGACGTATTCGGCAAACGTTCCATCCTTGACGTTGGCGAACATCCATCCGCCGAGGGCGCCATGGCTCTGGGAGGGGTAACCTCTCTGGGAGGCGTCCGAGGACCAGTCCGGCGTAATAGCACCGACCGCAACTCGGTCACCGGGCTCGTAAAGTTCGACTTCCTCGCCGACCGAATCAACTATACCCACTACTTCGTGTCCCAGGGTCAGGTCTTCCTTTTCTCCGATTGCTCCACCGACGGTATGGACGTCCGAAGTACAGACCAGACCTTTTGTCGGTTTTAATATCGCGTCATTCGGACCTGCCTCCGGCTTGTCCTTATCTATAACTCCAACTGATCCAATTTCCTTCATTACAAAAGCTTTCAAAGGTGCCCACCTCCGGGCTGATTGAGAATGTGTTCACTATTACAAGATTATACTACAGCAAAAAAGGACCGATTGCAAACCTGATTGGGAAAATTTTGACAAAATTCTTGAATCCGCTTGGCGCCAGGAAATACGGGGAAATATCAGTTATTTCGCTTAATTATTAAACCGATTTCTGGTTCCTGGCTTATAGAGAATGGTTGGATTGAGCGAAGATCCGGTGGCCAAGTGAGATACGAGCACAGGACAACCTAACCTTCGACTAACTTTTTCAGACGATCGCTCCTGGTGCCGTCGGGTAGCATCCAGTCCGGATGGGGTTCGCCGTTTTCTTCCATTTCGTACCTGCGACAGCTCTCCCAGTCGCCGTGGCAATACTTTTCTCTCCACTTTTTATCCAGCTTTCCCTGCTCGTAAAATTTCTTCATCGGGCAGACGGAACTCCACTTACAGTCCCGTGAGAGAACCCCGAGTTTCTCATAATCCTCGTGCATCTCTTCTTTCAGGGATTCGTCGTAGACGATGGCGGCCGGATGTCCCAGGGGGTATATTTTTTGATCGTCCTCGTACCAGAGCCGATTGAAAATTTCCGACTTATCCTCCGGTACGTCGGCTCCGAACTTTTTCAGGAGGTAACGGGCCGGGTAATACCCGAGGGGGACGAGAAAATCCGGGTCGACAAGTTCTATTTCCCTATCAAGGTAACCAGTACAGGTATCTATCTCCTCTCTTTTGGGCCGGCGGTAATTCGGCAGGAAACATTTGACCAGGTTGGTCATGTAAAGCTCGTCCCGACTTACCCCCGCACCATCCAGCAGGGAATTCAGAATCCGTCCCGACCGACCGAGAAACATCTCCCCCTGTTCGTCCTCGACTTCACCCGGCGCCTGGGCGACCAGAGATATCCTGGCATCGGGGTTGCCCTGACCGGGAACGGCATTCTGCCTCTTTTCCGACAGGGGACACTTGGTGCAGTTTCGCACCGCTTCATGGAGCTTATCCAGTTCGGTCCTTTTCACGGTCACCACCTCAAAACTTATTAAAAAAGCGGGGTCGATTAACCTTCATCCGATAGATCAAATACGTCGAGACCCGTAGAAGGATCGTACTTGTGATTTAACGGATTGTTCGGCGTAGTCAGTATCATCAACTCAAAGGTGCCGGATACCCTCGCCATTCCGCAATGACCGGCCCTGGGGGTAAAATTCGGATCACTGACCGTAATATGCGTATGTATCTTGTCCGGGCCGATGTTTCCGGAAAAGCTCGGCACTTCGAAAGTTCCTTCGAATTCTTTTTCCCGATACTCCTCGGTCTCCACGTCGTAGTTCCCGAGCTTGACCCGGTCCACCGCACCTATCCCCTGAAGAAATCCGTTAGCTATATCGTACTGATCCTTGAGTTCCTCAAGGCAGGTCAGAACTTCCTCGCCTCTCTCCAGTCTGGCGAATATACGATCTTCGTAACGGGTTGATTCCATTGTTAACCTCCTATTTTGAAGACAAATATTCCAATTAAATTGCTCTGAGGAATATTCTATTGCTGCGAGTTAATTTCTACCTTTCCAGGCAAGTATTCCCCGTTCTCTTTCAGTTTTCAAACTTCGATTCGATAGATTCTGTGTTTTCTGTCGAACTCGACCCCGAAGGTCTTCTGTATTTCCCGCAGGTTCCGGTGGTTTTCCTCCGATATCTGATTTATCACGAGATGACGATAGCGGCTTTCCTCCAGCGTCCGCAAAAACTCCGTGTAGAGTAGAGTCGATACCCCGCTACCCCGGTATTCTGGCAGAACCCCCACTCCGTTTGCGTCAACCCACCTCGTAAACCTGCGCGAGAGGTAAAGGTACAACCAGCCCAGGGGCCACAGGCTCCCGCCCGCCCTCCGTAGCCCCGTTACCACGTTCGGGTAGGCCAGTAAAAATCCAATTACCTTATTACCCTTCAGGGCCAGCTTGATCAAATCAACGGAACTGGAATCCGTAATTCTCAAAAGCCTTTCCAGTATCCGCCTCATTTTGGCCCTATCCATGGGATGAAAAAAGGAGAGGTCCTGAAAAGACTCGTTGTAGAGGTTCGACAGCTGGGGAACCAACCAGTCCATCCGTTCCCTCACGGAACTCTTGCTCTCGAACGATATCACGCTAAAGTCCCGGCTATTTTTGATTTTTTCGGCGGCGCCGTAAAGCCTGTTCACTTTATCTTCTCTCAGGGCAAAGTCTATCTCCACGAGAGCCGAGGAGGAATCCGCCAGCTTTTCGAGACCCGCATTTTCAATTAATTCTCCGTAGTACGGAGGGTTCCAGGGTATACCCGTTCCCGGCCTCTGTTCGAAACCGTCTACCAGGATGCCGTGACCATCACCCGCCAGCATCCCCATCGGTCCAATAATCTCTCCCAGGCCCCGAGACCGGGCCCAGTTAGTGGATGCGGCAAACAGAGCGTCAACGACTTCCTGGTTCTCGGTCGACTCGAAAAAATAGAAAAAAGCCGAATTTTCTTCGTTTGCCCTGTTGTAAGGTCCGGACTCGAGCACCATGATTCGACCCAGGGTTTCCCCATCGTTTTTGGCCAGGAAAGCACGGGCGTCTGAACTCTCATCACGATAAAACGGGTGCTCATCCGGATCAAGTGCCGACCCCACTTCAGCTTTCATCGAAGGGGTCCACCACGATTCACCATTCAGGTGGTGCCTATACAGCTCATACGGGAAGTTCACGAATTCCTTTACTTCCGAATCCCTGGTTATTTGAGTTATATCCATTTTACTCCTCTTTCCCCCCTTCCATTTGCGGATAGCTCAGAAGCTTCCTTTTCCGCAATTGCTCCTGAATCTCCATATGTCCCTCCCGGCTCAAAGGATACTTCCAGGCCAGAATTAATGCCAAAGCGAGAATGACTGAAGGTGCAACCGAGACCAAAAGTCTTATTGCCCACAGGGCAGTCGGCGGTTGTACCGCGGCACTCTGAACGTAGCCCGACCAGCCAAGGACCGGCCCCACCGCAGCCAGCACCACCTTTACGGAAATCTTTCGGGCAAATACTTCGAAGCCGGCATATATTCCTTCCTGCCTCAAACCGCTGTTGAGCTGGTCAAAATCCAGGGTGTCCGCACTGATCGCACGGGGTATGGCGTGAGCAGCGGCGATTCCCGGTCCCGCAAGAACTGCAACCAAGTAAGCCAGGATCCTCGCTTCCTGAGGTACCAGTAAAATACTCAACATCACTGTAAGCCAAGAAGCAATGGCCGCGACGTAAGCAGTGCGTTTATCCCACTTTCTCCCGATCCAGAGGACCAAAGGCATGAAGAGAGCACTGCTTGCCAGAATTACTGCCTGGATTATCGAGGCCTCCCCGGGCTCCATCTTGATCCAGTAGATGAGATAGTAGACAAAAACGGCGGAGGCAATATTTACCGGTACCCAGCTCAGGATGGTCATCCCCAGCGAATAGCGCCAGGGTCGGTTCTTGGCCACAAACCGGATGCTCTTCCAGAAAGGTGCCGCTGGTCGTTCCTGAAAGGCCCTACGCTCCTTCGTTCCGAAAAAGGCCACCAGGATAGTCGGAACGAAAACAACCCCGAGAGTTACACCCATGCCGAGAAAAGCTGCTCGCGTGCTGGAAACTGAATCCAACAGGATCCCAAAACCAACGGCCGCAAGGAGACCGGTTAAAATTGAAACGAAGGCCCGATAACTGGTCACCGATGTTCTCTCGTCGTAATCCACCGTAAGCTCGGGAACCAGTGCATCATAGGGACAGCTAACCAGAGTAACTGCAGTATCAAACAGGATATAGACGCCGGCAAAGTAAAGACTTAAAAGAATACCTCCCTCGATCGGTGGCACCCACCACATCAACGCAAAAGTGGCACCGTAAGGCAGGGCACCAAATAACAGGTACGGTCGCCGTCTCCCCCAGCGCGTTCTCGTCCGGTCCGACAGCCAGCCAATTAGTGGGTCGTTAACTGCGTCCCAAACTCCTCCTATAATTATTGTTAACCCGGCCAGCGAGGGCGCTAAACCTGCCACGTCCGTCAGGAAAAAGAGGTACCAGAATGCGACGATCGTCCCAGGTCCAACGGAATGGGCCAAACCTCCTACGGCATACGCCAGCTTCGACCAGAGCGTCAGCGTCTCGTCCTCCGTTCTGACCCGGAACAATTTGACCTCCTCTTAACCTGATACTGGATCCCATAGCTAAGAGACGGGCTCTACCGCCAAATTACTTTATGCCAGTAGCTTCAGGCAATTTTTCTGGTAGCTCGCAAGTTACAACCAGGCATAGCTTCCGACCACGACGAATTCTACTTTTTACGAGGATACAGTTTTTCCGGAAAATTAACAATTATTTGGAAGAGGGGGAAACAAGCCATTACTTTGGACTTTTCTTTCAACGTGTTTCACCGGCCGTTTCGACTACTTTCGATTACCAACGATAGCTGAGAATGCCCCAGGGCTTGCCCTGGGGATGAATCAGCTTCCAGCACTCAATTCGGGACTTAAGTAGTATTTGTTCCTAGTACAAT